>OGZX01001880.1_pt1 | contig 18958 bp, 19 predicted proteins | sample 1576881 | NCBI WGS metagenome assembly OGZX01 (sample SAMEA3541542, study PRJEB24748) | human gut metagenome | biome: human gut; feature: human-associated habitat; material: faeces | place: China | collected 2012
TTTTCCAGCTCGATTTCAACCATTTCTTCATTGCTGACATTCTTGACGTTGTCCAGGGCAACAAGAGAACCGTTGATTTCATTCAAACCCATTAATTGAACGCTCATCTGTTTTCTCCTCCTATTCCACCTGGGCCAGAGCCTGGTCGATCATCTCAAAATAACCGTCCAGAAGCTCCAGCTGATCATTCGGCACGTCGTATTTAATCTTGACGACCTTGTCGATAATTCCGGTCTTGGCAATCAGCGATACCGGAATATAATAAATCTGCAGAAACTTAATTTTTCTTCTCATCCAGGCTCCAATCACTAACAGCATACTTATCAGCGAAAAATCAATTAAAACACCCTCCAATGTCATAGAATCTCCCTCCTCTTCTCCTGTGTTCAGGCAACTATTTTTTCCTTCTTCGTTCTTTTCTCCTCCAAAATGTTTTATTTAATACATTTAGTATGACATTGTATCTATTTTATTTCAATTCGCAATTTATATAATTATTATTGAATATTTTTGTGCATTTTTACTCTATCATTTATTATTTATATTCTTTTTTATGTCTTTATCATATATTTCTTTCTTTTCTCTGATACGCTTCAGAGAGGAATTAATATGCAAAATAGGATTCCCGTAATCTTTGAAATCTGCTTGCTGCCGCCGAACATGCATACTGCAAAAATAACTGCCAGTACAAGGCTTACGATGAGGGGCGTTGCAGAAGCGTCGTAAAAGCTGTACGCGCGGGAGAAATCTGCAATGTTAAATGCAGCTACCATATTGAATCCGCCCATATAAGTTACGAGCAGAGTGCAGGCAAATAGCAGGCCCAGCCACCTTTTCTTCAGTACTGCCTGTATGTTGTAGTACGCAGGGCCTCTGTAGGAACGTCCTAGGCTCTTCTTTTGTAAATCTACGCCAGAGGTGCTTCCCACAAATGCAGATGCGCTTCCCAAAAGCGCTACTAGCCACATCCAGAACATAGCTCCCGCGCCGCCAATACAGATAGCCATGAAGATTCCGGCAATATTTCCCATTCTTACTCTGGAAGCCGTCGATACCATAAGAGCCTGGAAGGAAGAAATTGGCTTTTTGTCATCTCTGGGTTCTTTTACCACCCGGATTGCCTCTTTCAGGCAGCGGAACTGAACGAATTCTGTCTTTACCATAAAAAAGATGCCCCCTCCGGTCATCTGTCTCTTTTGTGAGCGCATCCTGAATTTAGCATTTTTTAATACTCTTCCTGAAAAAAGAAACTAAAACCGGCAGTTTCCATCTAGTGGAAATTATGGTACAATGACCGCAAAGCGGACATTTTGTCCGCGCCGAGAACAGGATGCTAAACCCCCGGAGATTTTGCTTCCAAGGTTTTCACCCACTTTAAAATAGTGTCACGCGGAAGGAGAGCAAAAGATGGATCAGACAGGACGAAAGAAAATTCTGATAGCAGATGACGAGCAGGATCTCAGAGAAATCCTGAAAATGATTTTAAGTGCCGAAGGGTACGAAGTAGTTGAAGCAGAAAACGGGTTACAGGCTGCCAGACTGGCAGACGAATCCATTGATATGTATATTTTAGATGTCAATATGCCGGAGGAAACAGGCTTTGAGGCTGCCAAAAAAATCCGGGCCCGCTTTCAGGCGCCGCTTCTGTTTCTCACAGCCTACTCAGGAGAAGCAGACAAGGTAAACGGCTTTTTAATCGGAGCAGATGACTACATCGTAAAGCCCTTTTCCAATATGGAGATGATCATGCGGATTCGCGCTGTGTTCCGCAGAGCGGAGCAGGGAACTCCTCCCGCCGCAGCCAGGGAGGAGACAGCTGAAAAAAAGGGGATGATCCCCATCGGCGATTTGCTTCTGGATACAGAAAGTCAGTCCCTTATAAAGGACCAGGCTGTAATCAGCCTGACCTATACGGAATACCGAATCCTGGAGCTTATGGCAAAGCACAGAAAAAAAATCTACTCCCTGGACAATATTTACCAGAGTGTATGGGGGGAAGACGCTGTTGGGGACGGGGGAATTATGGTACACATAAAGAATATCCGAAAAAAAATGGGCGACAATTCACGAAATCCGAAATATATAAAAACAGCCTGGGGAAGGGGATATTACATTGACTGAACACCGTGTACGCAGGAGGCAGCTCGCCTGGGAGCTGATCCTTTATTTCTGTATCAGCATGATCTGCTCTGCTGTTTTTTATCTGTTTCTATACGGAGGAGCTGCTTCCATCGCACAAAATTACCTGCACTACAGAGGGTGGGTTCCGGCCAGAGAATGGCTTTCGGCCGGGAGGCTGTGGCTGAAGAGTTTGTGTGCCATGGGAGCTGTCCTGTTTTTTCTCTGGATTTTCTTTATTCTGCTCTCTAAAAAAGTGTCCTACCTTCTGACCATCATAAAAGGAATCGAAAAAATGGATGCCAGAGAGATGGACTTTTCCATTCCTGAGGAGGGAAATGATGAGCTGGCAGAGCTCGCCGCATGCATCAACAGGCTTGCATGTTCTCAGAGGGAGCTTCGCTTCCGGGAGCAGTCCCTTCGTGACGAAAGGGAGCGCTTCATCCGCTCCATGTCCCATGATATCCGCAACCCACTGGCTGCAATCCTCGCCCGCTCCGAGTATATGAGAGAGCGTGAAACATGGAGTGAGGAGGAAATCAGGGCTTACATTGACAGTGTCTGCAGCCGGGCCGGCCAGATCAGAGAATTGACCGATCGCCTGCTAAACACAAATGTCAGAAAACTGACACATATTGAAAACGGGCGATTCCTGATGGAACAGATGGCCAGCGAATGGGAAGCGTCTCTGGAGGAACACTTTCTATGCCTGCTCTCTCTCGATGCCTGCAGAAATTTTGAGTGGACCGTGGATCCAGGAGAACTTCAGAGAATTTTCGACAATCTGATGACAAATATTGAACGGTACGGAAACGAAAACTGTCCTGTGAGTCTGGAAATCAAAACCGGAACCGATTCCCTCTGTATCACACAGGAAAACGGTATTTCTAAAAATGCCGTTCCGGAAACGGAAAGCCGCGGACTGGGAATTGCTGCAATCCGCCAGATTGCGGAGCTTTACCAGGGCAGTATCACCATTAATCGGACGCCGGAACTCTTTCATATTGAAATTGTTTTAAAAGGACTTGTTATTCTTTAGAATTCTTCAGAAACTGCTGTGACTTTTTTTCAGATTTTCCTGCTACACTGGGAGCATGAAAACGAAACAGAGAATCTCATTCGTTTTTAAACAATCAAAAAAAGATGAAAGAGGTGCAAAATATGGCATTAGGAATGTTAATGGTACTATTTGTTGTGATGAGTGTTTTGGGTGCAATTGGTATCCTGATTATGTTTTTGGCAAAAAAATCACGGTTTCAGAGCGGAGCAGTCTATGTGATGGCTGCCTTCGGACTGCTGACAGCATATCTGGGGGCTAACAGCCTGCCGTCCAACTATCTGTCCGCTCAGCTGTTTAGATGGGCAATCGGAGCTGTTGGAATTGCAGGAGCGCTTCTGTACTGGAAAAGCTCAGAAGAAAGCTGGAAGCTGGCAGGCAGACTGCTGGTAGCCGGATCTGTGGTTCTCGGTATTGCAAAGCTGTTTCTTCTTTAAAGTGATGCAGGAGGCGGTATACCCCAGCCATGGGAGTATGCCGCCTCCTGCATTTTCTGTTTTCTCTAATTCCAGAAATCTGTCTTTGTCTCCAGATTAATGCTCGCTGCCTTAAATACCGGATTCTTTCCCGCTCTCTTCTGTTTCAGGTAATCATTCATGCAGCGCACAGCCGGACCGCAGAGGATCAGGATGACAGGAAGATTGATAATTGCCATCAGTCCCATGAGCACATCTGCCGTATTCCAGGCCACGCTGAATTCCATTGTAGAACCAAAGCATACAATCAGAGCTGCCGTGATTCGGAACACAAGCATCAGTTTCTTTCCCGGCTTCTTGTCACAGATATAGCCAAGCCCCATCTCTGCATAGTAGAAATTTCCGATTAATGTGGTAAACGCGAACAGGCAGAGTGCAACTGTGATAAAAACAGTTCCAAAACCTCCCAGTGTATTGGCCACCGCCGCCTGCACATAAGGCATTCCCTGGAGCTCTGTGCTTGGTTCAATTCCGGAGCACAGAAGCATGAAAGCCGTTGCGGAGCATGCATCCGTTAATCTTTCCATTTTGAAGTTCCTCGGTTTCGAACAAACATTCAAGAATGCACTGACTACCTTGCCTATGGGTGGCGGTAAAGGCGGTTCCGATTTCTCTCCACGCGGAAAGAGTGATGCTGAAATCATGCGTTTCTGCCAGGCATTTATGCTGGAGTTGTGGCGTCATCTCGGACCGGACATGGATGTGCCTGCCGGTGACATCGGCGTAGGAGGACGTGAAGTGGGCTATATGTTCGGTATGTACAAGAAACTGACTCGTGAATTTACCGGTACATTCACTGGTAAAGGCCGCGAATTCGGTGGTTCACTGATTCGTCCTGAAGCTACAGGTTATGGTAACATCTACTTCTTGATGGAAATGCTGAAGACTAAGGGTACTGACCTGAAAGGCAAGACTTGTCTGATTTCAGGTTCCGGTAACGTAGCTCAATACACTGCTGAAAAAGTATTGGAACTGGGTGGTAAAGTACTCACCATGTCTGACTCTGACGGTTATGTTTACGACCCGGCAGGTATCGATCGCGAAAAACTGGACTACATCATGGAACTGAAGAATCTCTACCGTGGACGTATCCGCGAGTATGCAGAACAATATCCGGGTGTGAAATATGTAGAAGGAGCTAAGCCTTGGGGTGAAAAAGCTGACATCGCTCTACCTTCTGCAACTCAGAACGAACTGAACGGTGACCATGCTCGCCAATTAGTTGCCAATGGTGTAATGGCAGTATCCGAAGGTGCTAACATGCCTTCTACTCCGGAAGCTATCAAAGTATTTCAGGATGCTAAGATTCTGTATGCTCCGGGTAAGGCAGCCAATGCAGGTGGTGTATCAGTATCCGGTCTGGAAATGACTCAGAACTCTATCAAACTGAGCTGGAGCGCAGAAGAAGTAGACGAGAAACTGAAGAGCATCATGAAGAACATTCACGAAGCTTGCGTACAGTATGGTACTGAAGCTGACGGTTATGTGAACTACGTGAAGGGTGCTAACGTTGCCGGATTCATGAAGGTAGCGAAAGCTATGATGGCACAAGGTATTGTGTAAAGAAAGCTATAGTTGTTATATATGAGAATCCCCTCGGCACTGTATGGTGTGGAGGGGATTTTTACATGTATATGATTTCAATAGTCACTAACAACCTGAAATTATATTATCGATCGCGCTTTGTGCATCATGTGCTTGATTGATCCATAATTGTGATGATACCGGCATGCCATTGTCCATACATTCCTGTGCATGGCGCATACAATCATCGTAACTATCTTGTAGAACATCCAATGAATGAGTTGTGATACCTTCCATCCCTGTATTTAAGTCAGGAGTTAACCAACTGAAATTGTTGATATCTGCATAGTTAAATGATAAGGGATCAAAGAATGTGGGTGCCGGAAACAAAGTCGGATCAAATGGAGGCAAACCAACATGTAAAAGTGCATCATCAAATGTCCAGCCCGGCATCGTCGGATATAATTTAAAGGAGTTATACAAATCGGGAAATTGACTAGTGAAATCAATCGTATGGCTATAATTATGATAATCATTAAAGGTGTCATAATCAACTCCTGCAATCTCAGGAAGATGGAAATCCGGCATATTATTATTTTGGAAAAAGTCTACAGCAGCCGGAATGGGAATATCTGTAGCCACCATAAAATGCTGGGAATCCGACCATGCATCCATAAATTGATCTAACGGATATGGTTCCGCCGGTTGTCCTGTACCGGGGTCAGTCAAAATCACCATTGGGTTGTCAGGGTCAGTGGTATCAATACCGGCAACAATAAGCGCATGATCCGGCGTATCACCTAGAAATAGGTCTTTCAACCAACCTAACAAAGGATTATCCCATAATTCACCACTATCCACACCAACAATCACTTTATGTCCCTGCTGCAGTTCATCAACAAGATCATAGATATTTGCATCAACAGACTGCGTACAAGGAATACCAGCATCAGCCAATAATTTACCGACATCAGATAAGTGAGTGCCTGATCCATCACCCGTATACCACCCTTGGTCCATTGAATATTGAACCAACTGATCTTCTGTAATGGGTATTCCGAAATCACTCAAAATAAGTTGCTGCGATTTTATCGCACAAGTATCAGAGTAACTTTGCTGATAAGGATTCATCGGATTCCCGATAATCCCCGGGGATATAAAATCTGCCATAATCATTATATTTTAAATAAGTTTCAAATTCTAATATGCTTTATTGAAAGAAAATCCATGTTTGTCACTATTGCAAAGTGTCTTATTCTTACTGTCATCAGATATCCTTACATTAAAATACAGTTTCCAATCTCCAGGACTTAAATGCAGTTCATCATCAGGTATAAACAGTTTAAAATCATCCCATTTGGAACTATCGTAGCTTGGAGTAAAGTTTTTGCTAACCGCCACTTTATCATCAACAGTACAATAGCTACCATTATAGTCATTCAATGCAGTAGAAGTTTCTGAATTATAAAAATAAGCTGCACATTGTCCTTTTACACCTTTCATATTCTTCACACTAAATTTTACATGAATTCTAATACCCGAACGATCGTATTCATCGTATGCATTATAATCTACCCAAACTTTTTCAATAGAGCCACGTATTGAATTATCAGGTCCTTGTGTTAATTCAATTCTATCAGAAAAATAACGTCCATATGTATACATAGTGATAGCTGCCGTACGTGTATCGTCTGTTTCATTCGCATCATAAGATATACTAATCCCATAAGTAGTTTTTTCAACCGTTATCCACGAACTGTAATAACAATTCACGGACCAATCATCATAATCGGCATCCGTATAGACGAATATAGTCTTAGTGCCTCCAGTCGGATCCAGTGTTACATAACTTTTTTCTGCACGAATATACGATGGCATGGATAAATACCAAATCAGCCAGCAGACACCAGATAATAAAGCTATAATCAGTAATATCCTCCAAAAAGGATTTTTCTTTCTTATTTTTTCTTTCCACTTAGAACCACAATTCCGACAGAACACAGCATCATCCGGATTCCCTATTCCACACTTATTGCAATTTTTCATTTCCATTCAATTTGATTATCGAATCTGTAAGTACTTTCACATTTTTCCTCAATAGTTCATTTTCCTGCTTTAGATTCTTCATTGCATTATTCAATACTTGAATTTGACGATTCTTCTCTTCATATTTATAGTTCGTAAGAGTAAAGTCACGACCTTGTTTATCAGACAAATGATTCATCTTGTAAAAAAGAAAACCATTCAAAAGAACCAAGATTACAATAATACCGAAAGGCCATCTTATTTTCGGAACTTTCCACTGGATTGAAGCTGGCTTTTTGACTTTAATCAATCCTAAATCCCAGTATTTGTCCTCTTCAAGCAAAGTTTCTTTTATAGCCTTCGGCTGAAGAATATTTTTACCACAACAAGGGCAAAACTTCGCTCCTGCCATCATTTCAGTTCCACAGTGCTTGCAATACGTACCGAGCTTATGATCCTTTATCTCCTCTTGTTTACGTTCTTCTGCTGGTAAAATCACTTTTTTTGTGGGTTCCGGAGATATTTCATCTTGCAACATTTGTATAAGAATCGCAGAAAAATTATCCCGTGATTTCAAAGCACATTCTTCCTTCACTCCACTTAATCGTTCGGAAGTAGTTGGCCGAAACAGTAGTGCTTCCATCTCAGTATCATGTAAAGCATCACTTACTCCATCCGTACAAAGAAGCAAGCTATAACCATTTGATACATTTCTCAGAACATTAGCCTCTATTTCAGTCTGTTTTCCGGCCTGTACACTCCGAGTTATAATATTCTTCTTCGGATGATTAAATGCTTCCTGCTCTGTTATAAAACCACGGCGAACCGCCTCTGCCACTTCCGAATGATCCTGAGTACAGAATATCTTATTCCAATCCTTATCAAACATATAACAGCGGCTGTCTCCGACATGTCCGACCAGCACATCAAATTGGTTCAGCAGCACCACTACTAATGTAGTTCCCATACGGCGCCCCTCTTCCACAAACATATCCACCTTTATCAACTCTTCAATAGCAAAATCTAACGCCTGCTGCATGGCATCTTCTGTAAACTCATAGCTTTCACTATCAATTTGCGATGATAGAAAAGCATATATACTTTCACACACTGTCTGGCTCGCCACCTCTCCGTGCCCATGACCTCCCATACCATCACAAAGCACAAAAACTCGCTGCTGCTGTTCCAGTACATGCGGTAGCAGATAATCTTCATTGTTTTCCCGAATACCTTGTTCGGAAAAGCACTCAAAGTTCATTACTTTTATCATACGAATCTAGCTAAAAATCACTCTTCCACATTGTCGGGAGTCCTACTGCAACAGCGAAAAGTGCATATCTACCACTTTCAAATCCTACAGAGAACGCATACCATAAAGCCCCTCCAATGACTACTATTGTCATTATCACTTTGAATATTACCCCAGAACTTCCCTTATTAGTAGATGACACATCCTTCCGGGAACTTTTTTCAGAAAAATTACTTCTGCAATTCCGACAAAAATTAGCATCACCTGGATTCTCTGTTTGACAAAATCTACATTTCATATTTTTTATACTTCAACAAATCCCATATTAGGAGAGCCACAGTAGCAACAATAATGATTTTTGTCATCATTGTATGATTGCGGAAGCATTCTCTGACAATTATTACACTTCCATTGTTTCGTTTTCTTCGGAGGAGGAGGAGTATCCCCCAGACCGTGTCCACAACTTGTACAGAATTTAGAACCAGGAAGCATTTCTGCCCCACAGCCTGGACATTTACAGGGCTTGGGCTTCTCTTGCTGTGCGCCACAATGAGGACAAAACTTAGTATCTCTTGGAAGCATCCGACCACACTGCGGATTCACACACTTCGTTTCTTCTCCTATCTCTATCACCTTCTTTAATTCTGTAAAACTCTGATAACGTTCATCAGGGAAGTTACTACAACATTTTCTGATAATCGCTTTAAATTTAGCATTTGTAACCACCGCACTACTTTCATCGGAACCAGTCAGCAAAAAATGTAATGTCCGCCCAAAAGAATAAATATCTGAAGCTTTTGTAACCTCTTCTCCTTTCCACTGTTCTGGCGAGGCATAAGCAATAGTACCTCTAAAAGTAGATTCACCTGTCTCTGTTTTTGTGACCGACACTTTTTCTGCCCCATCAACAATATCAGCACTCTCACCAATAAGCTTCGATATTCCAAAATCAATGATTTTAATATATCCATCACGGGTACGAAAAAGATTATTTGGTTTTATATCGAGGTGTAAGACATTGCGGTTATGCGCATAAATAAACCCCTCAATAACCCGGAGACATATCTTCTCAACTTCCCTAACAGACAGCCCTTTTGGACTTTTTTGTTTCACATATTGCTGTAAGTCAAGTCCATCAAGCCACTCCATCTCAAGTACAGTATAAGTAGTTCCATCCTCATCATCCTTATAGGTAAATGCATCTTGTGCTTTCACAATATTAGGATGGTCGAGCTGTTGCAATATAGAAATACCTTTCAAAAACTTGTCACAAAGTTTGGCATTATTGACTGCTTTATCGGGGCGTACAGCTTTAAATGCACGTTTAAACCCTGAGGGATTCTCCCCTTTATACACCACGGCCATTCCTCCTTGGTGTTTCTCCGTGATCCTAAAATCTTTAATTAATTTGGGCATACCTGTATTTATTTAATTATTTCTATCTATCTGGATAACTCAACTCTCTATTTCATAATCCTTTTCATTGAAAATTTAGTGCGACCAGCTACGATGACCATTCCATCCTCAAGCATTGTATTTTTAGGGGTGAAAGGGTAGCGTAAATCAAGTGACAAAATACCGACCGTAGTTGCCTTAGAAGTACTCATTGTAGTAAGCAAATACTCGTAATGTCCATTTATATCACAAGAAACATCAATCACAAAGTGCTCACGACTCATTGCCGGGTCGTCAAAGATGAAATCACAACCATTTGCACGACCAAAAGTATTGGTACCTTCTTTCAGTTGACAAACACGATTGCCACAAATAACAACGCCCACTTTTTCTTCTTCTCTCTCGGATCTTTTAAATACCATTTTAGTAATGTATGCAATTCCTCCAAGACAAACAGCATATTTATGGTTATACTCACCATTCATTCCTTTCATGCTCCTGACAATCCTGACATCATTTGCATTATACGAAGCAAGGTGCTTTCCGAGCATATCACTCACGATGGGCATAGATGTAGAACCGCCGACCAGCAATATACGTTCAATATCATCCCAAGACTTATCGGATGTACTAATCAGTGTATTACATGCATCAAATGTCAATCTCAGGCGATCAGTAATAAGCACTCGCAACTCCTCTCTGGACAATGTGAAATACTCGTTGTTGGACAGTAACGTAGTAGACGACAGTTGCGCAGATAAATCCTCTTTGAGTTTTCTGCACGCAACATAATCTTTGAGCCGTTCATCTCTTATCAGAGGTTTCCCCATATTTTTTGCACACCTTTGAGCTTCTTTATAAATAGCTGCATCAAAAAACTGCCCTCCACATTTCACTCCGACATCTCCTCCCCAAAGAACAGGGTTGTTGACTTTGGTCATATCAATAAGAGTCGGGTCAAATGTCCCTCCTCCAAGATCATAAATAAGTGACAGACCTGCAGCAGCAGAACCGTTGATATATGCATAGTGATAAGCTGCCGCCTGAGGTTCGCGCATAAATTCTACCTCTGAGAACCCGGCATCCAATGCAGCCAACCGCATCACTTCTTTACGCTTATCTGCATTGGTATACATTGCCGGAATAGTAATCAGTGCTTTATCTAAAGGAGTATTATTATTCTCTATTTCTGCACTACTCTTTATATATTTCAAGAAAGCAGCTACCACACGACGATAATCAGCACCATTACAATCTAATTCTTTATCAATATCAAGTTTAAATTCCTGCAGAAAATGTTCCGGGCATTTCGTGCGAAACATTTCAGCACTTTGTCCCACAACAATATTATCTTTACTTAACACGCATGCCACAGTTGGGAAAAATGGTAAATTGTTAGGTGACACCAATTTTGGGGCACCATCAATTTCAATCGCAGCTGCCGAATTGCAAGTACCGAAGTCTATACAAATCCAATTACTCATATGATGATACAATGTTTATATATTGATTCAAAGCTCTCTTGTGCGCAAATTTGTATCTTCTTATCTAAGCTCATTTCCGTAAATATCCATTATATACTGACGCCCATTATGTTGCACATTCAATATTTTCCCTTCGGTCACCCACGACAATAAATCATATTCAGCAGGAATCTGAACCTTATTCTTCTTAGTATTATATATGCCAAACTTATAGTTCTTTATAATAAAGACATATCCGTTATTCACTGATAAATTTTGTTGTATGTATTCTGCTTCACGCAGAAGTTTCTTTTTTACATAATAATTCGGGAATGCTTTCCAAAGAATCCTACTCTTATAAGCAAGAACATAGAGAAGAAAACAGCCCAGAAATCCACATGCTGAAATAAACAAATTAAAAATTTTACCCTCAACAAACAGCATTATAATCCCTCCAAAGCCTAAAAAGCATCCATAGGCTAAAGGAAGAATCAATACACACAGTACAAGACCAGCCCAAAATGAACTTCGCAACTTCAGTAAACTAATAGGAATAAGACCTAAATTAGGAAATCTGTCTAAAACAGTTCCCGCAGTCAATACATTACCACACACGCGACAATATTTCGCGTCATCCGGGTTAACAGTATTACAATGTTGACATTTCATACGTATACATTTGCTACATTATACAATCTACTACCAATCACATTTTCTACATCATTCTTAAATTCCCCTTAATCATCTCCGAATCCATGCCCACAATGAATTGACGGATAACCCAATAGACATTATCAAATAAGAGGACACTAATGATCCATTCCATATCGGCAATAACAATGTGTTAATTATGAACAACACAAATAGTGTCGAAAACTGAAAATTAGCACTCTTTATACTCAACCTCTTTTTAAGCCAACACAGTACCGGATAGACTACGCATGAAAGCAAAAGGTAAAAAACATTAAGAAATACTCCATCCGAGTCTGGATTCATTTCCCGCGATACTTCCAAACACAAGCCTATAAAAATAAATTCTATGACCAATAATGCCAATCCCGACAAATATCTCCCTTTCGAAACAGAAGAAGTCTCTTTTTGAGAATGCATTTGTATAGGTGTACCACAACTTCTACAAAATTTTGCTTCATCCGGATTTAAAGTTCCACATTTAACACAATACATGACAACTCAAATTATCTGTTAAACAAAAAAGCATTTGCCTGATTATATTGGTAATCCATTACCTTCAACTTATGTCGCAGAGAGGAATAAGATGCCAGTATAGTGCGCATCCAATCTTTTTCATCAGGATCAAATTCATTATTCACCTCTTTTCTCCAATACAATTCGCGTTCACTTGCACGCTCTATCATCTCTTGAACAGAACACTTTCCAACTTCAAATGCCAAACGTTCCGGTGCAGAACTACCAAATTCTCCACAAAGACGCCTGAATTCTTCTACTACATCTTCTTCTAAATCAATCTCATTGCAATAAATACGGTTCAGCAGTTCATATTCTTTATGTTCCTGAACAAGCGATGAGAATGTGTCACTTATGCGCTGTTCTATCAGGTTGATAGTCTTATCCATGGCATTATTACCGGCATGCCGTACACGTTCTCCCTTGATACACTGCAACAGAGTCTGGTAAATACTTTCAAGTTTAATCAATTTAGCCCTACTACCGAAATGATTGTGAAGCACTTTCATAAAAGCATATGCACCACTCTCCCGATAAAGTAATTCACGCGCATCAACAAGTGTAGCATGGCGATTCTCAGCTACAAAACGCACCAGTAAATCAACAGCATAGATATCAAGATTTTTAAGTAACTGCTTACGATCATCAATTCCAATAGACACTTCATAAGCAGTATCAATAAAATCATCAGCCGACAGCGTCAAACAGGGAAGCATATCCAAATCGTTCTCAGCTAACCTCTTGATCAGGCTGAATTCCTTTTCATTCAATGTCGATGCCTTTAAAAAAAGTAATGATGAAATTGGATATATATTGAAAAGTGTTTTTCGCAACAAAGGCATGTTTTTCAATTTATTGCTCGCCATACGCTGTCCAATCTGTAAAGCAGTCTTTTCCCGTTCATCATCCTGCATCCACAATAAATCAATTTTCGAAAGTACCCCTATCGCATTAAGCGGATTAAAGTTACCACCACTATTAAAGTCCTTTACTACTTCAAGTGTATTTTCTGCTATTGAATTCGTAAAAAGCATGATGACAGCATCAGGACGCACTTTTTTCAAGAAATCAAGCGTATTTTGTGAATCTTTCTTTCTGTAAGCATCAAGTCCTGGAGTATCAATAATATTAATTTCACGTAAAATCTCAGCATCGTCAAATGTTTCAATATAACTTACATTATTGAGCAACTCCCGCTTTGCCTCAGAATCAACAGTCCAACTCATAAACTCTTCCGGATGCTTATGAGTATCAGGCGAACCGTCTTTATGGTGTATAATGATATCATTATTGGGCGTGCCATATTTTAACCAACCGACATTATACGTAACCTCCATTTGTCCAGTAGCCATAACCTCATCTTTGCCAAGAATAGCATTGACAAGAGTCGATTTCGAAGTACTAATTTTGCCTATAATAGCCAATTGCATCGGCTCATGCAGCTTCCGGATGGACTGACGTATTGATTCTTTCAGAGCATACAAATCATTAGGTATCAACCTCACGATCTCCTCAAGTCCAATTTCAATCCCCTCTATATTATACCTATTCTCCATAATTAGCAATTAACATATCGTTTCATTGGTATCGTGAAATTCAACCTTGATATCCTCCTCATTATTCTCAATATGATTATTTTTCATGATTTGGTGGAGTTCATTCCTTCTAACATCAAGCGGATTGAGAAGGCGTTCAATACCCATCTTCGCCGACAAAGCCGATTTATGGTCAGCATTTAGTTTATTAAGTGAATTTACAAGCTCCTGCATATCAGCAGCATAATTTTTCACTCTATCCGACACAACTTTAATCCATTCTTGTTGGAATTCATTAAAACGCATTTCTACAAATGTGCGAAGTTGTTGCATAGCAGCAGCAATCTGAGGTTGAAACTGCTCTTTTATCTCATAGAACTTCGCAGCTCGTTCTGTATCAGAATGTGATTTAACCGCAACACCCAACCCTATTGCAATAGCAGCAACCGGAGCAAGAACCGGTGCAGCTGCAATCCCCAGAAATCCTAAAGCAGCACCCAAAGCAGAATTTGCTATAAATCCAAGTCCGACACCAGGCATACAGGCCATCAAACGTTTATGTAGAGGTACCTCACCCACAATTTTCTTTCCTCTAACTGTAACATCTACATTTTTCACCGTATATTTCAGCATGCCCTGAAATTCTGGCATCGTTGCAATACAATCGAAAGCTCGGCGTAATTCAAGAATTACTTCCGCACTCATGGCCGACAACGCATCATTGATTTGTTTCTCAATCCACGTTCCTGCATTTTGCCCCTGTGCTTCTTCACTCTGAATTAAACTGCTTAATCCATTTGAAGAAAACAGAATACTTTGCTCATTAAGATTATTAATAACATCCTCACGCATCTGAGCTATTTTCTTTTGTACCATAATGCGAAAATCAGAAGTCGGATCATTCAAAACTTTCATTTGTTCCTGCATTTCCATCTGTCGCTGTCTGACTTCTGCAATTTTAGCCGGATCAGGTACCTCAATATGGTTAAGTTGTGTCTTCAGAGGATCAACCACCTGACCCAATAAATCATCAAGATCGCTGCAAACCATAGATAACTGAACTTTTTCAAATTCCAGTATTAAACGCTCTATCTCCTTTTCTACCGCATTGAAATTCGAATCCTGATACAATTTTTCCACTTTAGATTTATCAAACATCTGTTTCTTTCTTGAAGAAACAGTAATCACATTCATCTTTCCTGCAGGTATTTTGCAATACTCAGATATTTTTTTCAGAGTATCGAGGCGAACTTCTTCAACAGAAGCACTCTCTTTCAGATCACATTTATTTACTATTACAGCACTATGCTTAGCATATCGACTCACTTTATTTTTGTAAAAATCAAGCTCGGTTGTTGTCAAAGGTTCATTTACATCTGTCATAAACAAAGTAATATCTGCTTGAGGCAAAAAATAAGTAGTCAACAATGCATGGCGAGGATCTAAACCGCCGACTCCCGGAGTATCAATCAGTACCACCCCCCTTTTCAGGCGTTCTAATGGTAGACCTATTTCAATAAAAATCGTACTTTGCACTTCATCAGTAGCACCAACCGTATACTTTTGAAGTTCTTCAAAAGTGATATGTTCTTGTTTCGGATTAGAAAGTTCACCGTAATAACGAAGTACAGTTTCTTCTTTGCTATAGCGAATTATCGACACTACAGAAGTGCAAATATCTTGATCTACTGCACAAAGTTTGCGACCTAACAAAGCGTTTACAAATGATGATTTCCCTCGTTTAAACTCTCCACAGACAAGGACCTTCACACCATTATCTGTTATCTTATTAATTCGTGCAGCAATGTCTGTAAGTGTCTCTTTTTTATCTTTGCTCAATCGTTCTATAACAGGACGTATGGCAGTGATTATATCACCGACCTGTTTTAATTGTTCTTCCATCATTTATTTAAATATTATGTTATTCACAGTTTCATTTTTAATTAAAAGATAGGGTTAAAAATACCAATATTATATAGAATAAGAAAACAGAAGTTATTCATCAGATTGATTATTACACCACTTTTCCAGGTTATATAATTAAAATCTAATACTATTATGAATTATTTATTTTTCAAGCAGCCCTTAATACTTCCAGTAGCGTTTAATGAAAGGGAGAGATTTTCTCTATGACGATTCCTTTCTTTCTTACTGGTTTTCTCTTATTTTCCTTACTACGAAAACTTTACGAGTTGTACAACTGGAGCAGCCTAAGTTGTACAACTTAGCATGTACGAGTTATACAACTCGTAAAGCTATTGTAGTAAAGAAGAGAAAGAAAGATAGTAGGCTATCAGAAGAAAGGTAGTTACAGATATATTCTAAATTCAGTTAGACTGACTTATAAACTTGCCCTAAAGTATTACTCAATTTATTACCGTACAGTTTTTAGGCCTTATAACGAACAGGTGATACCCCTGTATTTCTTTTAAAAAACTTCCCAAATGTAGATTGATCCGGAAAATTCAGTTCAATCGCTACCTGACTGACATTCATATCCGGTCGGCGCAACAGGAGTTTTGCTTCTGTCACCACGGCATTTGTGATCCATTTCAGTGCTGATTGACCGTCACACTCCCGTATTATCTTCGACAGATAATCCGGAGTAACACACAATTCCTGCGCATAAAATCCGACATCACGATGTTTACGGCAATTTCCCAAAAGCAATTCGTGGAAACGCTGCCGAATTATTTCATTACGCGAAAATGAGATTTCTCTTTCTCCATATTTCTTCCAACGGCTATTGGTTATATCGAGCAATAGATTTATCACCTCATTTTTAATAACAGTGGCCCGATACAGATGATCCGAGTCCGCTATATACTTCTTTATACGTTCTATCCGATTCAGCACAATTGCACATTCATCATCGGTCAAGCTCTGTTCAGGATATAGACGTTTCAAGTTTCCTGCTTCCGGAAAACGTATGCTGGAAGTTAATGACATGATTTCCTGCTTCAGTTCCGGTGAAAACAAAAGCAAGTATCCTCTGAAACCGGGAGTATGCGATACATTTCCTATTATATTATCAGCCAGTAGCTGTATCACGGTACTTCTTTTAAGAGTATAAGGCAGATAATCCACTTCAATTTGCATTTCACCTGACACGACCAATATTAATGAGGAGGCTTCAAGCTGCATGGGATACCTCCCAACCTTATCTTTTTTTGTCATCGAATCGTCCAAGTCGATAACCACCAACTGCTCCTGAAAGGAGGATTGAGGATTCATTCTTTCAAGATAATCCTGAAAACTTAAATCAAGTACTGTATCTTTCATCATAATTCTGATAAATGACTAATTTTAAAATGCAAATTTAATAATTATTCTTATTACAAATAGATATATTTCGGATTATGACTAATTATAATAGTAAAATGACCTTGTCAATTCATCTATTCTGTCCGACCTTTGCATCACAGAAAAAACTTAATATTTAAGGAATATGGAATATTTAAACTTATCGAAAGAGAAAACAAGCAACTTCATGCTTTCGCGCATAGGCTTGGGAAGTATGAGAATGGGAGATGTAAATGAAGGTATCAACACGATACATACAGCTTTGGACGGAGGGGTTAATTTCCTGAATACCGCAGACTTCTACGGAAACGGACAAAGTGAAATGCTGATAAAAGAGGCATTGAAGACCCGCAAGCGGGAAGATGTCTTTATCTCTGTAAAGTTTGGAGCCATGCAGGGTGTGGATGGCAGAATGTACGGAATGGATGCCCGCCCGGAAGCTGTGGAAAACTACCTGCGCTATACACTAAGCCGTTTAAGTACTGACTATGTGGATTTATACCAACCCGCCCGCATCAATCCACATATACCCGTAGAAGACACCATCGGCGCTATATCCGATCTGGCTACAAAAGGATATGTGAAAAATATAGGAATCTCCGAAGTGAATGGAGAGATACTTCGCAGAGCAAATGCAGTACACCCGATCAGTCTGGTCGAAGTAAGATATTCGTTGGCAGACCGGCATATAGAAGATGACCTTTTACCGACAGCAAGAGAATTAGGTGTCGGCATTGTAGCCTTCGGCGTACTCCTTTCGGGACTGATTGGCGGAAGTTCACAAGAAGAAAAATTAAAATCTATCGGTCAGAGAATTTCTCCGGAAGCATTGGCAACGATGAAAGCAAATCTTGTTCGCACCGATGCGCTGAAACAGATTGCAGTTGAAAAAGGAGCTACCCTGGCACAACTTGCCATAGCCTGGGTGTTGGCGCAAGGTGAAGATATCATAGCACTGGTAGGTTCAAGAACAGCCTCACAAATCAAAGACACGATTCAAGCATTGAATGTGAAACTAACGAAAGAGGATTTGGACAGAATAAACCGGATTATGCCAAAAGAAGAGGCAACCTGTTCATACATGTTGGATGTGGATATCGATTCCAAAGGACTATTCCATGCCAAACAGTAGCATTGCTTAGCGAGGAAACTTGGATGAAAGTGCCTCGTAGACCGCCGAATGGAGGAAGTAACGAACATCTTTCCCTTCCTCCATCGCCCGGCGAATAAAGGTAGAACTGATTTCAAAAGTAGGAGAAGAAGCTACTTTTACATTCTCCGAAAGGGAATCGGAAGAAACCGGATAACCGGGACGAGGATATACAAGAATATGGTTTTCGGCAAGAATACGTTCCGACTGATACCAGCGGGGAAAAAGCGCCCAATTGTCCGAACCAATAATCAAATGAAATTCCCGGTCGGGATAGGTTTCTTTCAGTTTATCCAGTGTATGGATGGTATAGGACGGACGGGGCAGATTAAACTCAATATCAGAAGCTTTAAACTTGGGATACCCCGCAATGGCAAGTTGAACCAACTTCAAACGGAAGGTATCATCCATCAATTCATCTTCTTCCTTCAACGGATTATGAGGGGTTACGAGAAAC
>OGZX01001881.1_pt1 | contig 18958 bp, 16 predicted proteins | sample 1576881 | NCBI WGS metagenome assembly OGZX01 (sample SAMEA3541542, study PRJEB24748) | human gut metagenome | biome: human gut; feature: human-associated habitat; material: faeces | place: China | collected 2012
CGCCTACGTTGAAGTTCACCACGATGGAGTTCTTTGCCGGATTCCAGGTGGAGTTCTCTATGATGCCCCGGAAGCTGACGGAGGCGTAGTATAATCCTGTGTTCACGCTCACTCCGGTCATCAGCAACCGCTTGATGACACGCTTCTGCAGGTCGAAGACGTGGCGGATGGTTTCCTCACGCAGACCGGAGTCTTCGGCTTTCAGTTCGGCAATGATGCGGTTTTCATCAGCGTTGCCGATGGAGACGGGGACGAGGATCATGTCCTCCTTGTTGTCCACGGTCACGGTGTTGTCCGCCAACTGGCCGTTGATTTGATACTTGATTTCGTTTGCCATAATCTCTATGTTTTTATAATTAGTAATGTCGGTAAAACCGTAGTTCTGCCGGGTTGATAAATCAGATAATTAGGGCATGGGGAATGAGTTTCTTGGAGAAAAGCTGTTCAGCGGATTGATAATCCGTCGAAACGGGAGGGTATTTCACAAAAAAAATCATTCCAACATGTCAAAGTACGAAAGTTCGTTTGACATGTTGGAATGATTAAAATATAGGGGGATGCTTAGCCTTTAAGCGTCAATTAAGATTCAACTATCCACTTCTCGATATTCCGGGTTTTCGCGCTGAAGTTTATTCCTATCTTAAGGAGCTTTCGCCCGTCGGCTGCAAAGGGAAGTGCATATTGCTTGTTGTTGATTTGCTGCAAAGCCTCTTCGGCAGTGCCATCCAGTTTGAATTCCATTATATAAATAAACTTGTCCGTCTTCAACACGAGGTCTACGCGGCCATTGTTCGTTTTATACTCTACTTGGGTATAGAAGCCTACCAGCTTGAAGACGATGAAGAGCACATTCTCGTAATGCAGTTCCTGCTCGCGGATAACTTCGTAAGTGGTATCGGCAAAGAAACTCTGCAAGCGGCGGAAGAAGGAGTCGTAATCGCCCGATTCCACTTCACGAACAAACTTCTGAATCTCAAACGGGGTTTCCACCTTACTTACGTTGGTATAGAAAGGCACAAGGAAACGGATGAATCCTTCCTCTACTTCCTTGTTGGGGAAACCTAAATGATACGTGCCGAAACGTTCATCATACCCCTTTATGGTAAGATATCCGCTCTGATAAATCACCGGAATGGGGTTCGTGGATTCAGAGTCCACGCTGTTCAGCACCTGGACGTCAGTTTCTTCGTGCGCCATCCGTTCCAGGTCATAGTGGTGTTTTTTCAATAACTTCACCAGATAAGTGGGAGTTCCGGTTTCAAACCAGTAACTGTTGAACTCTTTGCGTTTGAAGGCGTTGAGCAGGCTGAACGGGTTATAAATACCAATAGAATTGTGCGTGAAATGGTAACCGTCATAGTTCTCCTTGAGTTCAGCACAGATTTTATCGTATGTCACTCCCCGGGCAGCGGCAAATTCATGCAGTTCGGCTTCCAGGTTCTCGTGAATCTCCCGTTCGCTGATTCCGCAGATCTCAATGTATTCGTTCCACATGGAAATGTCATCCAGATTATTCAGGTCGCTGAATACGCTGACTTTGCCGAATTTGGTTACGCCTGTCAGCAGAGCGAACTTGATATAACCGTCTTTCGTCTTGAGTGCTCCATAAAAAGGTTTCAGGGTATCGCGGAATTGCTTTTGCAGTTCTTCGTTCCCGATAGCCTGCAGCATGGGTTTGTCATACTCATCCACGAGGATAACTACGCGTTGTCCCGTCTGCTCACAGGCTCGCTGAATGATGCCGGCAAAACGCAGGGAGAAGGAAGTCTCGGTCGGTCGGGTGCCATACAGACTTTCCCAATAGGCCAGATTATCATTCAGGATTTTCTCCAGGCTCTCCAAATTGTCATACTTCTCTATGTTGAGGTCCAGGTGCAGTATGGGGTGCGCTATCCAATCCTTTTCCAGCTTTTCCACGGCCAGTCCGTTGAACAGCTCCTTCTTTCCCTGGAAGTAGGCTTCCAACGTGGAGATGAGCAGGCTCTTGCCAAAACGGCGCGGACGACTCAAAAAATAATAACTGCCAGTCTTCACCATTTTATGCATCAAGGCCGTCTTATCAACGTAGAAATAACCGTCTTGACGAATTTTCTCGAAATTCTGGATGCCGATGGGAAAAATCTTATCGCTCATATTCTTCTGCTTTTATACATCAATACACAAAAGTACTGATTTCTGTTTTATTCTCAATCGTATTTGATACTGCTTATTCATCAATCAACTTTTTCAGTGCTTTTAAATATTCGTCTACATAAGCTACTAAAGGCAGAATATCTTCTTCGCCAATACTTATCCAGTCATCATAATCGCCCGACTGACGCAATTCATACACTTTACTGTATAATCGTCCCATTTCGCGTGAAACAATTCCCGTACTAACAAAATATTGTCCGAATAGGCGGATAACTCCTGAATGAGTGGAAGCACTATAACCCTGTTTTATTAGCAATGCGGTAGTCATGTAATAACAGGCATAATACATTCGGTTAGCGGCTGCATACCAGAATTTGTTACTGATAATACCTTTCGTCTCTTCCCAAGTTTCAAGAGCCCGGTTCATACGGTTTGTCATCAGTGACTTTTTTTCTTCTTCATTCAGTTTCATAATTCAACTCCTTCCTCTTCTACATTTTTAAAGAATGGCGTACCTTTTCGTTTCATCCATTCGGAAATTGTATAAAGCTTCATGCTGAAATATTCTCCTAGATTCCATCCCAACTCCACAAACGGATAGGCATAAGTATCAAAATCAGAAGGAGTTATTTTGTCTTTATCCAGAAGTAACAACATATCCCAGTCAGAGTCAACAGTAGCATCACGGCGCGCCTGCGAACCGAAAAGAATCAGTTTACCCGATGGCAATACTGTTTCTTTCAATTCCTTAATCTTATCTATAATCTTTTCTGTAGTATGGGCCATAATCTTAATTGTTTTGATGAAGACTTTACAAAGATAATCATAATTTTCATTCTCAGCATTCCGAAGGACAGGTTTTTACCTTTTCATCGAAGTGCATCCTATTATAAAAATCATTCCAACATGTCAAAGAACGAATGTGCTGTTGCCAGCTATGCCCAATGAAGGGATTGTCATTTCAAACGGTATTTGTTCAAGCGGATTTGCAATCCGCTTGTGTTTGGTATTAGGATTTGTAATCCGATAAGAATTAATTCTTTGATCGGATGTGATGTGTCGGATTATAAATCCGTCAGGACGGGTATGTCAATTTTAGTCATGAACAAGAACATATCGAAGAGTACTTCCTTTCTGTGGGTATCCATACCTTCCTGTTGTCGATGAAAATATGTCCATTGTTCTGGCATGATCTTGTAGATAATAATCCGTGTTTGAGGAGAAATGACGTCCATTATTTTCACCATCACCAATTTCAAAAACAGCAGTGATATACGATGAACTCGTTCCCAAATCACGCACAGTAATATTATTCCAATCATCATAACCACTTTTGCCACCCCAACCCACAAGTTTACGATAATCCTCCATACTGGCCAGTCGCCACCCATCTCCTGCAGAATTTCCTGCGCTTACTGCAGTATTCCAATTACCGGAATAACTAGGCATTGCATAAAGCCCACCCATTTTATAGGGAGTTTTACCCTTATATACAGGAATCCTCATATATAAGTCTATCTGGTAATCTGGGAAACGGTTATCTTTAGCGGTAAATTTGTAATAATATAAATTAGTACTGCTATTAAGTGTCGTTGAACTATTAAATGAAAAAGTGAATTTATTACTTATGCTACCGGCACTTTCTGTCTGACTTCCTGTAGAAATCGTTGTAAGAGAGTTAGCATTACCACCTGCACTTATAGATGAAAAAGTTAATCCTGCTGGAGATGTAAAAGTAAACACAAAACCGGTTACGCCATAAGTTCCCCACTGTGCATTAACAGTAACATCTACATCACTTGTAGTACGCGAGTAAGTAATACCTTGTCCATCCAAATTGCTGGTCACTGTAGGCAACGATGATTTAAAAGTAACCGAAACAGCCTGGCTCTTCGCTTCATCCGATAAATTCTTAGCATAGAGTGTTCCACCGTTCACATCAGTTAAAGAAAAACTGTTTGTTTTGTAGCTGATTACATAATTCTGCTCTTTCGTGGTAGACTGCGTTAAATTAGCCGTCACTCCTGAAGGTAGCTGTAATTTACTTCCGCCCAACGAATATACTTTCAGCGTAGCCGTAGAATTATAGGACGATTTCAACTGATACAAGTTCAATGATTTACTGCCTGATACGTAAGAATTTGCAGTGGGGTCCATGCTGTAAGCCGAAATTACAGGTGCCTGAAAGACTCTTATGATATTCACCGTCATCCCCATACCTCCGGCTGTATTGCTGAATACCAGTTGGGTGTCGTCGAAGTTCGGTGCATCCTCATTCAGCTCGAAGATGAAACTTACGGTTCCACTTTCCGGTGTACTGCGCGTGTCTGTCGGAGTGACAATATTCAGCCATGCCGGACACTTGCTTACGACAGGTTTACTGTAATTATCCATTGTGAGAGTGAATTGTCCTTTACTGATAGGCATGGTAAGCGTAGCAGTGGTAGCCGTTATATCTGAGAGGCTAAAGCCTGTTCTCGGATTCTCTAATTGCAGGTTATTGATTCGGTTGGGTAATAATTTCACCTTGACATCTCCGATTTTAGTCTCGTCCGAGTTGTTTTTCAGGGTTATGGAAAGTTCTTTCTCCGTCAGGTCGGTGGCATCCGTACCCGCCCACTGGAAAGTATATTCCTGTGTGGCGTGCGGGCTCGAAGCCGGCGTAACAGTAATTCCCGAACCGGTGGGAGGCTCCACTTTGCTGCCGCCTATGGAGGTGACGGTTATCTTGCCTGTAGACACCTTGCCATCGCTTGCCTGCACCAGATAAAGTGTATTTTCCACTGCGTCCCAGTTGTTGACCCCGTCGGGACTCATTGTGCCTCCTGTCGATTCTACGGTAGGTATGCCGTAGGTGGTATCTATCAATATCACTTCTTCGCCGCCCCCTGCTTTGTCTATCAGGCGAAGGATGCTGCGGGGATAGCTGTCACCCGTATAATCTTCATTGAAAGACACTTTATACTTCACTTGCTGCGTGCCGCCTGCACGCGTAGCGGTGACGGGGATTTCTTCCAGTTTCAGCCACCCGGTCTGCGGGCTGCCGCCGTAGTAGGTCAGTTTCGTTTCCACCCCGGCATTGGAACCGGTGGTGGCAATAAAGCTGCTGCCCTTCTTGAGTGCCAGTGTGACAATACTGGTGTTGACATCATAGGAGGTTTCACCGTCAGGCAACAGGTCGGACACGATGATGGCGTCCAATCCGTTGTCGGGTTCATAATCATCAATATAATCGCCTGTTTCCCAGTCCACCAGCCGGATATTCGCCTTTACCTCAAAAGGGTCGGCCTCGGTAATCTGCACCGTATAGCGGTGGTTATGGTTGATTTCAATGCGTGTGCCGTTGCCGTCGCTTACCCGTTCGAAGGGGATGCGGTAAGAAACCTCTTTCTTCCCGTCTGTCAGATTCACCGCATACAGTCCTTTCAATATCAGGAACCCTTCGTCCATCGCCTTGCACGGATAGCAATAGAAGGCTTTGGTAGTGGTACCTACGTTGGCGTTCAGCCCGTCGAAGGGGCGGTAAGGGTATGTAATCAGTTGTCCGGGTGCGGCGGGAACATCGCCTGTGGGACGGATGGGGAACAGCGTTACCCCCTGTCGCCCGTTGCCCATGGCAATGTCGGTAATGGTGAAATGAGATTTTGCGGCATCGTTCACTACGTCAAAACGTGCTACGGCACGGCTGAGCGAGACGTTCAGCCGCACGTATGTCCCCATGCTGTATTCCCGCAAGTCAACCGGCTGGCTGTTGGCACCGGCCATAGGCAGCGGGGCAAGCAGGATATCCGTATTGAAACCGGTGGACTCCAATAACGGGGTATTCAGTTTGATAAAGTCGTTCTCGGTAGGGATGCCGGGTGTCGTTACCGCATCGCCCGGCACGCCTGCCTGTTGCGAACTCTGTTGCAACGGGGTATAGCCGGTGTACTCATGTCCTGTCGCATCATTCAGTTCCGTCTGGTTGGCTACACAATAAAACTTGGTGAACAGGCCCTTGCGGGGATAGAACACCACATTCACCCTTCCGGCTGCTTCATCCGATTTCAGGTCGAGCGGGGAAACACCCGCGGGCAGCTTTCCAGCCTCCGCACGGTAGGCGAAACGTTCCTGAAATGTGTAAGGCCCTTCTTCCTTGTCGCTGCCGAAAGCATAAATATCAAGACTTCCAATGCGGTTCTCGTCCTCTTCGGCTATGCCGTCGCGGGTCATAGGGCGACTCTCCGGTGTGCCTTGTACCAGAATCAGCTTGTTTTGCAGTGAGATTACCACCGAACGGCGGTTGGGATCATTGGCCTGCGGGTTCTCCGGTGTTTCGGGAGTCCCGCCTGTTGTTTCCACCTCCGAGGTGCAAGCTACCGCCAGACAGGGCAGTACCGTCAATGAGAGGCGTAGCAAGAATTTAGCTAATGTTTTCATTACTTGTAGCGTTTTATGCAGTTACTATTTATTTTCATTACTTATCCTTCATTCCTCCTTCTTCATCTTCTTCAAATTTTTCCTCGCCTTTTCCGGTTCTATGCCCAGTGCCTTGCGGAACCATTCCTCCGCTTTCTTCCGGTCACCTTCCAGGTAAGCCAGTACTCCGAAGTCATTCCATGCACGCGGATCGTCCGCCACCTTATCCAGATATTGCCGGGCGCTTATCGGGTCGCCCGCCATGATCACCGCCGAGGCGGCATTGATATTCGCCAGCGCATCGTCCGGGAAGTGATAGGCGGCTATCTCATAAACTTCTCGGTATTGCTCCGTGCCCGGACGGTAGAAAGCCGCTACCCGGTACATCTCCTGCAATGACAGCAGGCGGGGATGTGTGTATATCAGGCTTGCCGCCTCTTCGATGTTGAAAGCGCGGGCTTCATAACCCACCGTCACCCGTATGCGCCTCAACTGCGGGAAATAGTCTTTCAGGAGTTCCCGGTAGACAGTTCCCCCGTACATATCCATCAACTGTTTTTCACGTCCCTCAAAGATGCCGGTGCGTGAAATAAGAGTCAATACCCCGTCACCGTGTTTCATGGGATGCTGTTTCAGCAGTTCCACCAGTCCGTCCCAATCTTCGGGTACGGAAGATACTTTGTAAAGGCCGTGCCCCGGCACATACGTTGCACACATATATTCCTTGAAACAGCGGGCGCGGTTGGAGGCAAGTATTTCATTGTCTTTATATGTCCCGTCGGGTGAAGCGTAGCCGCAAATGGAAATATCAGAGATGCTTGCCAGATTCCCTTTGATGAGCGGGTGCATCAGGCTGTCCAGTTTCTCCAGCTCCGAGCGGTTATTATGAAAATCACGGCGGACATCATAAATTCCAGTAGGGTAGTCTATATATAAGGTGGCGCTTTCCGAACGGTGTTTTTGTGTTTCCACCTCGGGAGTAAGGTAAGTCACCATAGCCGTACATTCAGCACAGGGCATGCAGTCTACACGGTCCTTTGTTTCCCGTCGGTCGGTAGCACCCGTTTCCTGCCTTTCCACAACCGCCTGCGGAATCGCTACTTGTCCTTGCGAACCCGCTGCCTGCCCCTGTGAAATCATTATCTGCCCCTGCGGCACCCGGAAAGGGCTTGCCAAATCAAGGTCTGCCATCAGCGGCTCCACTCCGAGAATCTCCATCCGGCAACAATCCCGTTGCTCACGCATCAGCACCAGCGAGGCGTGTTCCATCCACGGACTGTAAGCGACGGACACATGATAGTTGATACTGTCTTTCCGGTTCCGGGCATAGAGTGTACAGTAAGGAGGAATATAACCGGATGCGGGTTGGAGTGCCTGCTGCCTGTGATCGGCACGGGCACGCCGACGCCCGCTCACCACCACTGCCGGGAGTTCCTGCAAGCGCCCTGCACTGCGCAGCACGGGCGTAAAGCGGTAAGCCTCCGCATTCCCTGCTTTTGTATCATCCAGATTCAACAGCAGTTCTATATGAAGACTGTCCCCTTGCGTAAAGACATGCGAACTGAGTACCGGAGTTCCGCCCGCCCATGCTTCCGCAGCCAGCAGTACCCCAACCAAGCCTCCTATTATATATTTCATCCCTTTCATTCTTTCACTCTTTCATTTTTTAATTCCTTCATTCCTTCATTCTTAGCCTACCCCAGTCCTCCTCCTTCCGTCCAGTCCGACGCATTCATTTGCGTCACCACAATCGTACGACCTATGGTTACCAGCAGGTCGAATTCCTGTTCCGTGTTCTCATCCAGACTGACAGGCAGCTTGCGAAAGAAAAGTTGCAGGTCTATCTCCTTCATAATCCTTTCATCGCCCCGGTAGATACTCAGCAACGGGTGCGAACCCGATGTCAGGCGGTACGTCACCAGTTCCCCCGTCAGTTCGTCATTGTAGTTCATTGCCGCCCGGGTCTGGTGCCACGTCACTGGGCTGCCTATGGAAGGGAATGTGAAAGCCCCGTCGCCCGTGGCCAGCGGTATGTCGTAACCTGCCGGAAAACCGTATTCGCAAGGCACGCCCCGCATACGGAGCGTATATCCGCCCGTTCCTTCCGCAGGGTAGTACCCGTCTTCCCAATGTACGGTTATCCGCAGCACGGCGTGGCAGTGTGTCAGGTATACGGTCCTGTTCACTGAAATCCCTGTGGCGGGAACTTCGAATGTGCTGTACCCGTAATAGAGCCTCTCGGTATTGGTCCGGTATCCTCCTGCGGGTGTTCCCGTGGCCGAGGTCATTACCTGTTCACGGATTTTTGTCACGCCGGGTTGCGGCGGGGGCACTATGTCGCTTTCATATCTCCAGTTCCCCCATGATACGAGGGTGTAGCGTCCGGGAGATAATTCCCCCTGCCAGTATTCCAGGCTGTCGCCCTGCAACGTCCAAGTATTCACCAGCACCCCGTCCGCATCGAAAAGGAACTGCCGGATATTATCCACATACATGGCGAGCTGTCCGGCATCGGGCCTTCCGGCATAGCGGTAATTCAGCCGTACATTGTAGGGACACACCTGCGGCTCGTCAAAATCGAACGTGCAGGAGGTGCAGAACCAGAGTATGCAGCAGAGAATTACCATAACTTTCATCGTATGAAATAAATGAGTGACACACCGGCCCGTGTAGGCCCGAAATAATTCCTTTTATAATGTCCCATGCGCTCGCCGCAGCCCGCGCACCGGTATTTGTCATATTCCATGCGGGCGTAGCCGCCACCTATCACGGCCTCCACGGAGAAGCGGTCGCCCAGCACCCAGTGATAACCGTAGGTGATGCCCCCGCCATACAGGTCGCCCCGGTAAATGATGTCTTCCATGCCCGAAAAGAAGGGAATCTGCCCCACATTATAATAAGCGTAATGTCCGTGCACGCCGAAGAAGTGCCCCTCGAATTTGCGGCAGGGCCAATATCGTAACTCAGGTTGCACCAGATAGAGGTTCAGTTTCATGTCATTGCCGAATTTCCACGCATTGTAAGCACCGTTCAGTACTATTGTGAAATGACGGTTGATGCTGATTTCCACTCCTGCATTCGGGGTGGTGGTTCCCCATAACAGCAGGTCGGTGCGCAATGCCACACGTTGGGCAAAGGCAGCGGTACTCACCGTACAGAGTAACGGAATCAGCAGATAAAGTCGTTTCATGGGTAATTCGGGTTTATATTGGCGTGTCGGATGCGGGTTACGGCATGGTTATGGCATGGTTGCCGGTCAGGCATTCACTGACGGGGAGTTCGGCTATGGAAATCTCCATCAGATAGACGCGTGTCATTTGGTTGATGATGCCCAGCTTACGGGCTGTCGTCCCGTAGCAGGAATAGAAATCCTCATCGCTGGGACGGTTGAAGTAGATACCTTCGCCCAATGCTTCAAGAATGGAAAGGAGGTTGATTTTATGATATTCGCAGGCGAGGCGGTAAGATTCGGGCAGGTTGTCCGGCTGGTGCTCCGCCAGCGTAATCAGATGTCCTTTTGAGAGTGCCTGCAGCAAATATGCGATTTCTGAAGGGGGATAATTGAAGGAAGTGCTCAACTGATAATCCTTATATTGGATGTCGTGTAGTACTGCCAGGGCGAGTTTGGTTCTGAGTGTTAACATGGCGCTTGCTTTTTATGTAGGTTATTGTCTGTTTTGTTAAGGATGTTCTGATTCCCGGTAGGAAACGGAACAAGCGGCGGCGTAAGCATAGGACAGGCGGATAATACTTGTCTTCTATTTTAAAAAGGCGGACAATTATTCGTTTTTCCTCCTTCTATTCTTCAATTTTATAATGAGCTTCCCCCATATTGAGGTATGGGTAAGGGGAGTCGTATCTTCAAACAAAAAAAGTGAAAGCTTTCTAATCTATATAAAGGACTTTTGAGGCAGTATATCATATTATTACAGCAATATCCTATTTCTTGACATGACTTTTCCGGACAAAATCTAACTTTCAGGATAAGAGAGCTGTTTTTGTCGTGTCTGATGTTGTAAACTAACCGATTTTTTACAGAAAACAGGGAAACTTCGATAAGTATTTCCGGTTTTCCTTGTTTATCTCAATTGAAAACAGTTCCTTTACCGCCGGAATCGTTCCGTTTCCTACCGGGAATCGGAACACCTGTATGACACTCATTTTTAGTGCTTTTTCTCTCTTTATTGTTCCTGTTTCCTTTTCCCTTTTCTTTCCTCTTCCATTCCTTTTCTGCCATCGGATTCACCAATGCTGCCATCTGCAAATTTACCACTGCCAGTTGTTCATCAGAGAACGATCTCAAATAAGTATGCGTTATCTCTTCCGAAGCATGGCTCAATCCTGCACTAATTTTAGCCACCGGTATATCCTCATTATACGCCAATGTCGCCCACGTATGTCGTGCTACGTATGAAGTTAGTCTCACCTCTAATCCCAATCGCTCAGATAACCGATACAAATGTTTGTTGTAAAGCCGCAAAGCACTTTCATACTGTCGTCTCTCTTCCGGAATACTCCCCGGATTCCGAATAATTCTCAGCAGATAAGGTGAATCCGGATTCTCACATCTATACCTCTCGATAATCTCCCACATCCACGGCTCCAGCGTAATACTCAGCACCCTTCCCGTCTTACTCCGGTGATAGCACAGTACATTATCATGAATATCCGTCTTCCTCAAATAAGCCAAATCTATAAAAGGAATCCCCCTCAGATAATAAGAAAGAATAAACAGGTCCCGTGCCATCCCTAAACTCGGCGCATCCTCCAAATCCGCCTCCGCCACCGCCCGAAGCTGTTCAATATTCAACGCCCGCTTCCTTGTTTCTTCATACCCCATAAAGACCCCGTTAAAAAGCTGCCGTGTATCCTTCAGCAACTTTTCCTTTTCAGCCTGTCGGCAAATAGCCCGCAGTGACCGAAAGTAACACGCCGAAGTATTCGGTGAACATCCCGAAGCCAACAAATAGTGTTCAAAACTCAGAAAGAATCCTGCTGTCAACTCTTTAAAAGTTAGCAACTCAATATTAGCAAACTCTTCTAAGCTATGCAATATACTTCTGCAAGTATGCTCTGCCGAAAACTTAAACAATTCCCCCAGCCCCTCCGCATGAGCCACAATACCTTCCTTTAATGTCTTCATTCTCATCACACTGTTCTTTTAATTAATGATTATTTCCTCCCCAACCCCACTCTCCATCATTTGTTTTAGAGTGAAAAAGAGGTAAACATCAAAAGTAAGAACAGGAAAGTTGGCTGCTTGTCATGAAACATGCATAAATACCCGTATATAGTGTATATAAACAAAAAAAGTAGTTACCTACATTAGATAACTACTTAATTCCTTTATAATTCGTCTGGGATCCTTTTTTTGGGGGTATTACGTTGATATTTAAAGTCTTATGTTCTTTTGTTTCAAGTATATCCCATTAATTATCTTACTAATTTGCTACGTGCTTTTGCGGTAGTTTGCTCATGGAGAATACTGGGAACAAAGATAATATAAAGAATTTAATCATTTCATTTTGATAATTCTACTTGTGTATTATTGAGTTGAAAACTTTTTATATTTTTCTCCAAGAGATTTCAATTTAGATAAAAACTGTTCAACATATTCCGCATCTACAGTTTTATCATCTATATTTTTTAATAGAGAAAACATATTTCTTAAATCAGTTATAATATCTGTTTTATGTGATATTGCTGATTGTATTGAAAGATCATAAAGCATAATCCATAATATGTAAAACTCTTGATAAGAACGACTAAATCGTTGTAGGTTTTTTATATTTAGAATAGCATTAAAGCTTTCTTTTGTTGCATTATCTTCTAATAGCACATCCTTTATTAATTTTATTATACTCTCTGTTTTGTTTATACTTTTTAGAAAAAGTTCTTTTTCTGTTGGCTTAAATTCAAAGCTTTCTAATAAATCTGTTAAACTGTATTTATTTTTAAGCCTGCAAGTGAATTTCTCCATACGTGGATAAAAGCCAAGAATTCTTGTAATATCTCCAGTTTTAATATTGTTATAACACAAATATGAAAGAATTGTTATTAGTTCTTCATTTTGCATTCTATCTTTTCTCGCATCTTCTGAATCATCAGGAGCTTTTATATAAAACCATGAAACATATTTAGCGGTAATCTCTCTGATCAATTGTATTACATCTTTGTCAACTATTGAATTCCACATCTCAAAAGTATTAGGCTTTATAGGATATGGCTTACTATTGAGTCTAATAAATAAATCAGTGGCTTCAAAATCTTCATTTAAATCTTGACTTATCTCTATCTCGTCTAAATCAAAATCCAATATGGTATCTTCGACTTCAGATAAAATATCAGAATACCTTTTTCCATTATATTGTCTCAATATTCGTAATTCTTTTAGTTTGAAATTATGGTTAATAGAGTGTACATTTATTCCTTCTTCATTTATATATGATCTCCCTAAGAAGCCTATTATTGATAAAAGCCTTTGTTGACCATCAATGACCTCTCTTATTCCATCTTTTCTCACATATATAAATAATGGAGGAAGTTTTATTCCTAATAGAATACTTTCAATGATGGAAGATGCTTTTTTTATACTAATTTTTTCTTGTCTTTGATAAGAAGGTCTTATTAAATAGTAATTAGAGGCTAGATCTGCCATTACTTGATCTATAGGTTTAGAAGCTGGTGAAGGTTTATTGATTCTTAAGCTAGCAAGCCTATCCATTGTTAATTCAGCATCTTTCTCTGTCTGTTTAAGTGAATTGATTTTATTTTTAAAATCAGAAGACCTTAAATACATTTTAAAATCAAAGCCTGATAACTTATTTAATAAGTTAGCTGTGTCTGTAAAGCGAGCAACAATATTACCATAATAATGGTCACTGTCTGTTTGATATATATGAAGGTTCTTTTGGTAGTGTTCATTAAGTGTGTGTGCGTGTTTGCTAATTTCAAATGGAATATTTTCATTGTTGAGAATCCGGATACCCCATAAAAGACATTCATAGGCATTTCCACTGTTTATTTTAATATAAGCCGTTATATCATGAATCTGTTTTAACATTTTTTTTATATCATCTTCTATACACTGTTCGTTTTCTCTGGCATTTCCGATATAATTATCATATAGTAAATCTAGGAAAAAATTTTTACCACTGTCGGCGTATCTGGTAATTGGCAATGAGCTAAGAATTAGTGACTTTCTTAAAAAAGTAACCATGTCAACTATAAGTTCACTTTTAATTTTATCACTGTTATAAAAAAAACATTTGTTTATTTTATTGTATAAATTGTCATTTTCTTTTAATTCATGTTTGAAATAATCAGAGAACGTATCTGAATCATATTTGGCGTTATCCACTTCTGATTGATTTAGAGGAGTTATTCCTGAATTGTATCGTCTAAATATTTCCTTTTTTATTTTGTCCTCAATTACAGGATCTAATGCTGGCATACCAACAACTTCAAATTCAAAAATGCGAATTTTAGTGTTTAAAAATAGCTGTTGTATATCAGGATTAAGTTTGCTAAAAGTCTTTTTTGCAAGAGCTTGTAACTCAGGTAATCCAGATAAGTGCAAGGCGAAATCATCTTCTTTGAATCTTTTTAAAGTTTCAAACCTTTGTCTGCCATCAATAACCTCTACTCTCATTCCAGACTTATAGAAAACGAGTGGGGGAATTTCAGTTCCTAACACTACACTCTCAATGAAAAAGGATTGTTTGTCCTTTTCCCAAACATAGTTTCGTTGATAGTATGGATCATACTTAATGCGCTTTAAATATCTATCACTCAATAAAGTTGCAACAGATACAGTTCTTGCATCTTTTTTTAAATTATTCTTAAAGGTTTCAATGAAAGCCTCTTGGTTATTATTGTTTATCATAATTCTATATCTTTATTTAATTTCTCAATTAATTGTTCATTAAGTACATACTCAAACAACATAGTTCCATCAACTTCTGCTTGAGACCTATAAGCAAATTCTTTATCTATTGTTTTAAATTGAGTTATGTACAGTTTGTCACATAAATAATCATATATAATTTGCTCAAAATGCTCTGGAATTCTTGATTTATCAAAACATGCTATTTTTATGGATACCTTTTCTATATAAGAAATTGAAATAATACAACTTAAGCTATGATGTTTCTCTTCTATTTCTTGAAAATCAAATGAATCACAAAATTGATTAATTGTTTTTTCTAGTAAGATTGAAAAACCTTCGAGAAAAGCAGTCAAAGCATAATTATTTTCAGTAGTTATATTGTATTTTTTTCTAAATTCAATTTTGGATAGAGGGTGTATGTGTTTGAGAATATTATATTTATATATTAAGATGGTTGATTTATTTGCATAAACAGAATGGTAATTGTAGTACATTATTGATAATTCATAATCTGTCAATTGAGATCTTATTATTTTGGCATAAAACATCTTTTCTTGATTATTTAGGCATAAACTGCTGTCTATGATTTTTAATAACCGATATATTGTTTTAAAGTAATGAGATAACCTCCCCTTGTTATGCAAGAATAGGTCAATGTATTTTTTCTCTACTATTTTATGACAATTTAAGGGAGGCTCATTAATTAGTTCTATATCAATAGATTCACATAGCTTGAAAAAAATTGTTTTGAAAAAGTCCTTTTCCTCGTCATTAGTATTTAGTTCATTCTTTATTGCAATGTAAACGTTTAAAAAGGAGTAGAAGCTAGATTCAAATTGTTGAATTTTCATTGTATGTTCTTGTTCCTTCATCGTTTTATACTGCTGTTCATAGACAACTCTAGTCAAAGCTAATTCTTCTTTTTGCTTTTCAAATTCTTCAATTTGTTTGGCGAGAGCTTCATTTTGAAGATTCATTGATTTCTGATTTATAGCAATATCTTTTCGTTGTTCTTTCAATGCAACATAATACAATATTGCAGCAACAAAAGCAAGTAAAGTACCAACCACCCCTCCGACAAAATCTCCAAACTGTGCAATTTTAGCCTCGTCTAATATTGGACTAAACTGCCAACTTCCATGAATAATAAAAACGTAGGTGACTATATACGAGTTTACAGAAGGATGAAAATGAATGCGGGGAATGAAGTAAATTCCCCGCAAAATGGAATAATTTAATTATAAATTAGATGAATTGATTCTTTCCCTATAAGCTTGCTCACAGTCTTTAATTTCTTGTTCTGTGAGTTTCCTAACGACATCTTTGCCATTCTCTAATACACGAGCATAACCATTATTGTCCTTAGGGTGCACAAAGAATGAATACATTCCATCCTTATTTTTAATTAATCTTTCCATATCTAACACCTCCTTTCTTTAAAATGTACCCGTCCCATTTTATACATTTATTAAGAAAGTGGCAATAGATATTACAAATGTAATACTTTTCTTTGAATTTCTTAAGTAAACTTCGTATATTTGTGGCGTGTCTATGAAAATAGGCACGCTATTTTTGTTGGAACAGCCCAAACGCCGCCAAACTACCACATGAAAGCTAAGGGCTATTAAACTCACTCAGGGGTGAAGTATGTTCTTGCGTCAGTATTTGACGTAGGACTGCTCCTATGAGTGAGTGGGATGTGGTAGTCCCCGGCGGCGTTAGGCAGTGGTTCTACGTCTTTTTTTGTGTTCGTACATCGCTGTTTTTGCAGAGAGTTTTCTTAGTATTAACTTAATAAAAATGTACGATTATGAAAAAGATTATGTTTTTATTGGCTTTTTTGCCAATGTTTGTGTTTACTGCATGTTCAGATGACGACAAGGATGAACCTCAATTGGGGTCCTACCAAGTGGTTAATCAATCTTACTTTGAAGGTGGAAAAGTTGCTGAATTAGATGGCACAATGTACAACTGTGTTGTAGTAGAATTTGATAAGGATAATAATCCTATCAAACAAGACTACATTGGGACCATCAAGTCTAAAACAGGTAAAAGCGACATTATTGAAACAGATAGTAAATGCAGCTATATTGGAGTAACGTTTTATATGCTTCCTGATGATAGTAAATACGAGTCTATCAACAAAAGATTTATGATAGGCGATACTTTTCAAATTAATTTGGGAAAAACAACGATTGTGACAATGACTAATGAGACTCCTACGACTACAGTTAAATAAGTAACAAAAAGAGCCGTATCATTTACGGCTCTTTTTTACAGGTACCCCATCTTTCATTTCATATTTCTTGGGGTCATGTCTTATTGCTTTCAGCAAGAGTTTATTATACTCCTCCATAGTAACCACCCGCATATCGGGTTTTTGAGTTTCTTTTTTACCGGCCATATACCAAGTCCTCATATTTTAGTCTTCGTTCCATTCTATACAAAAATAGATTAAATCTTTGGGTTTCACAAATTTTTCTTGTGTTATATCTAAAGACAAACTCGTTCACGTACTTTTGAAGGTGCTTCTTTGATACCTTGTTATAAATACCTATTATCCCTCTCTTGAATATGCCCCAAAAGCCTTCTATGGTATTAGTGTGAACATCTCCATATCCATAGAGTTTTCCTGCATGATTTACGCTTGCATGAATATAATACTTATCAATGTCTCCATAATTCCATTCATCCGAGTAAATTATGGTACCCTCTTTTACATAGCCCTTTATATAAGATAACAGAGTAGAAGCTTTGGTATTTTTCACGACTTTAGCAATTAGTCTTCCGTTTCTTTCTAACATCCCAAATACTGGAACCTTATCCTTGTAGCTTCGTCCTTGGCATTTCTTAACTTTCTTGTCTTTATGCCTGTTCTTATTCTTTCCTCCGACAAATGTTTCATCAATTTCCACTGTCCCTTCAAGTGGTGGAGGGTCTTCTTCAAAACACACCCTTATTCTTTGCAACATAAACCATGCAGTCTTTTGGGTGACATGTATATCTCTGGCTAACTGACAAGAAGAGATGCCTTTCTTATGAGCCGTGGATAACCATATAGCGATAAACCACTTCCTAAGTGGGACTTTTGTATTATCAAATAACGTTTTTGTCTTAACATTAAAATACTTTTTTGTGTTATTACAAAAGTATTTATTATCTTTGCACTTGTAAACCTTAGATGTTTCATCAAAAGGAGATACAACCTTATTAGACCACCTAAGTTTCTCTAAGTGCTTAATGCACGCTTTCTCAGTTGGAAATGCAGCATTAAAATCGGCTAATGAGGAAAAATTGGTAATCATAGTATTTAACGTTTTTGTTTGCTGTAAATATAGCTATTTATTTGGACAAAAACAAATATTTACCGTAAAATTGTATATAGTCACCAAAACGTAAATAGAAACAAGTAAGCAAATTAGTGAAGTTATAGCTATAACACCACTCAATTTCTCGGAAAATATTTTATCAAAGCGATTAGTCATTTTGTCTATTCTGAATTTGGTTCAATACAAAAGTAGAAAAAAAAACAGAAAATCCCTAAAAATAAATATTTTATATACTATTTGATAAGTAAAAAAATCTAAATACAAGTGCATTTCTATATTATAGGTGAGGATGAACATCTACAATTTACTTTGTAGATATTATCATTAGTCTGGTTGAAAAAGCTATCAGTATGGATACCTTGTAGTATCCGTTCCATATCTTCATGCTCTAAATAATTAGCTAGTTGTCAAATACTTCCAGAATTATTATATATTCCGTTTGATAGTGAAGCAAAGTCAAGGTGCATAGTTCTATGTGTTTATCAGATTGCTGATTTCGGTTTTCAGGTTCTCTTTCCTTTTGCTACCCATCACACCACAAGCGGATAGTTCCGAATATTGTTGTATTAGGTGGAGTAACTTTTTATAGTCCCTTTGCTGTATCTGGTAAAGTGCATTTATCTTTTTGGACTGGCTGTTTATCACATCGGTATAATTGCCGAACTGCTCACTTAACTTTTTAAGTACGGCTGTTTATTTCTCTTGACTGGCTTCCAGTTGAGAGATAATAAGAGTTTCCAAAGCTTTTCCGATAGTATCGAAGCGCAAAGCGATAATAATTGTTGCCCGTATCATGGGATTCTTCTTCATAGTGATGGATGAAGCGGATAATATCATCCTGTCTCTTACTTATTTTCGCCAGTTCCGATTTTATGGATTCAGGTGCTTCGGATAGGTTGATATGCGCCTCATCTATATGCCCGAACGTCAATTTTACAACTTCGCTCTTTTTCAGTGAATAGCGTTTGCATATCTTTTCTACCAAAGCTGCCGTTTCCTTATCTATGGAAATAGTGGTGAATATTGTTTTCCGACTGTTATTTGTCATAGTAATTACTTTTTTATAGAAATATGAATAGATAAATACCTGATAATAACAAAGTCCGGGCTTGAGAAAGTCTGGGCTTTGCGCATAAAAAAAGGTTGTGCCAGCGTTTTGAAGTGAACCCCGAAAGTTGGACAAAAAACTTTCGGGGTTTATTTATGTCAA
>OGZX01001883.1_pt1 | contig 18954 bp, 9 predicted proteins | sample 1576881 | NCBI WGS metagenome assembly OGZX01 (sample SAMEA3541542, study PRJEB24748) | human gut metagenome | biome: human gut; feature: human-associated habitat; material: faeces | place: China | collected 2012
GCATCCAAATCTGCCTTAGCTACGTCATACCATGCAAAATCACCCGCATTCGGATCATCTTCTGGTTTGTCTATCGTACTGTTATCTGCGCTGAACGTACCACCTTTTTCTGCTTCCCATGCTTGTACTTCGGAATATATCTTTCCATGGATTTCCAATTCCGGATAGCTTGTCCATCCCATTTGAGGATCTGTCAGAGGGAGTGTGGCAAAGGTCGGATAATCCTTGTCCTGTATAGGAGAATAGTCGGCACTGATGGATATTCCCGCTGCCTCTTCAGTTATAGTCACAGCGTATGGAATAGTTTCATGTACATAGAGTTCACCGCTTTTAGTAAAGCCTTTTGCTTTCAATGCTTTTTCAATCTCGGGGAGAAGTTCCTTGTTAGCGGTGGCGCTAACTGCTTGTACATAATTTCCGATGGAGGCATCTTCATAAGCATAACCTACTTGCGGGAAGTCCTTGTTGCCCGTAGCAAAATAGAATGCGTTACTGAAGAATCCGTCGGGGAATTGGATGACTACGCTACCACGTGCCTCTTCAAAAGCCATGACATCTTTGAAGGTCGTTATTTGGGCAAGGAACGGCAGAATAATGAGGTCTTGTCCGCTTTGGGTAACCGTAACTTCCTTGGTGGTGCTACCTGCTACGACATAGATTTTTCCGATACGTGCTTCATTGCCGTCATACGCGCTTGCAGCCAAAGTGAAGTAACTGGAGCCGACCATGTAATTTGTTGTTAACCAAGTGGCTGCTTCATCCACAGTTACCGTGAAAGTTTCATTGCTTACAACGTCTATGCGCTTTTCGCCACCATTGAAGTCAAGGTCTACAGCTTCAGCCGATATATTCAGAATTACATCTCCGGCGCTCTGTATGACGCTGATCTTGGCAGCAGCACCACCTGCGTTCACCAGAATATAGCCCTTACGTTCTACACCTTCAGCGTTTTCGTTGGCTTTCACACTAAGCTGGTTGCCGCTTTGCGTTAAAGTCAGCCAGGTAGATTCCAGTGGCGAAGTTGCCACCCATTTGTCTTTATTAGTTGTGATAGTTACCGTTTGTTCACCTCCGGCTTTGGCAAAGTTTACCGGGTCCATAGATACTTCAAGAGTTGCCTCTTCAATTTCGTTGTCGTCGTCACAGGAAATGAATGCGAGTGGCGCAATGGCAAATAGCCATAAAAGATAGTAAAGTTTTGATTTCATGTTTTCTTAATATTAAAGTTAGGGTAAATGCTTCTTCTATGGAATTATAGTAATTCCATGTTCAACGGAGGAGCATGATTGTAAGAATAAGTATTTACTTAGATTTGTCAACGCTTTTATTACAAATACTAAGTAAGATGAGAGGATCTTTATCGCCATTAGGTTGAAAGATGGGAACCTTTTTGCTAGATTAACCTATTTCTGCGATTTTGTTTGTTTGTGTTCGTTTGTTCTTTTCTTAAAAACCTATTTCTTAAAAAATATCAGCCAGCAAGTCTTTTTTAGTTCGTAATGTTCATGAAGTAAGAGAGCGGTACAAGGTAGCTGAAACCTCTGTTGAAGAACAAATTCTTCATTTTCTCTCTCGCTATATGAAAATAGCAAATGCAAATATAATATAATATTCGTAAATCGAAAATTAAAAGCGCGTTTTTTTCGAAAAAAAGAATAATTTCTTGCTTTTGCGTACATTGAACCTGTTTGAGTTGCCCTGAATTATAGATTTTAATGTGGTTTCCGTATCAGTAAGACGGCATCATTGGCGAAAATTCAGGCAGGCTTCAAACAAATAATAAATGAGAAATGCAAAATAGCTTTTATTTTATATCTTTGCAGCGTTATTGCTTTATAATCAATATGAAATGAGTGTGGAGACTGCTTCTTCCCGTGAGAAGGGGATATACAAAGTGACGGTTGTCGGCAGCATCGTTAATTTTGTGTTAGTTGTACTGAAGTTTGTGGCAGGTGTCCTGGGGCATAGTGCGGCTATGCTGGCTGATGCAGTTCATTCATTATCTGATTTTGTGACGGATGTCATTGTCATCGTGTTTGTGCGCATTTCCAATAAGCCTCAGGACAAGGGGCATGACTATGGACATGGGAAATACGAAACATTGGCTACGGCTATTATCGGAATACTGCTATTATTCGTCGGTTTCGGTATTTTGTGGAACGGCGTCTCTTCTATTTACGCATTTATCAAAGGAGAACAGCTGGAAGCGCCGGGGATGATAGCTTTGATTGCCGCCCTTGTTTCTATTTTGTGCAAGGAAATACTGTATCGTTACACGGTTATAAAGGGAAAGAGCCTGAATTCACAGGCGGTAGTAGCCAATGCCTGGCATCACCGGAGCGACGCCCTTTCGTCTATAGGGACCGCTGTAGGTATCGGAGGCGCCATCTTGCTGGGAGAGCACTGGCGGGTACTCGATCCGATAGCCGCTGTCATTGTCAGCCTCTTTATAATGAAGGTAGCCATCCAATTGCTGGTTCCTTGCATTGACGAGCTGCTCGAAAAGTCCCTGCCGGATGAAGTGGAGAAAGATATTGAACAAGCGTTGCTCTCTTTCCCCGGAGTCGGTGAGCCGCACCACCTCCGCACGCGGCGCATCGGAAGTTATTGCGCCATCGAGGTGCATGTGCGCATGGATGGAAGGATTACGCTGGAAGAAGCCCATACTACGGCTACGGCCATTGAAAATAAACTAAAAGAAATGCTTGGCGAAGGAACGCTGATTAATATTCATGTAGAACCCAAGAAATAGATGGAAAGTATATTGATTACAGGAGCCAGTGGATTTATCGGAAGTTTCATCGTGGAAGAAGCGTTGAAGCAGAAGTTCGGTGTGTGGGCGGGTATCCGTTCGAGCAGTAGCCGTGAATACCTGCGCAACCGTAAGATACACATTCTCGAACTGGACTTTGCGCATCCCAACGAACTGCGGGCACAACTCTCAGGGCATAAGGGAACCTACAATAAGTTCGATTACATCATCCATTGTGCCGGTGTCACCAAGTGTATGGACAAACGGGAGTTCGACCGGGTGAATTATCTGCAGACGAAGTACTTCGTCGATACCCTCCGCGAACTGAACATGATACCGAAACAGTTTATTTACATCAGTACGCTGAGTGTCTTCGGCCCTGTGCAGGAGAAGACTTACCAGCCTATTACGGAAAAAGATTCACCTCTGCCCAATACCGCTTACGGGCTGAGCAAGCTCAAGGCTGAACTCTACTTGCAGAGCATCCCCGCTTTCCCTTACGTCATTTATCGTCCTACGGGAGTTTACGGTCCGCGCGAGAAGGATTATTATCTGATGGCGAAGTCCATCAAGCAGCATACGGACTTTGCCGTAGGCTTCCGCCGGCAGGATCTGACGTTTGTCTATGTGAAAGATATTGTGCAGGCTGTGTTCCTCGGAATCGAGAAACAAGTATGCCGCCGTTCCTATTTCCTGGCGGACGGACAGGTTTACCGGAGCCGTGCTTTTTCTGATCTGATAAGGAAAGAATTGGGTAATCCGTTTGTAATTCGGGTAGTATGCCCATTAATTGTATTGAAAGTTGTATCTTTGCTCGCTGAATTCTGGGCGATGCGCAGCAAGAAGCCCAGCACTCTCAATTCGGATAAGTATAACATAATGAAACAACGCAATTGGCAATGTGATATCGGCCCGACTATCCGAGAGTTGGGATTCGCGCCCCAGTACGATTTGGAAAGGGGAGTGAAGGAAACCATTGCGTGGTATAAGAACGAGGGATGGCTTTAGATTTATTTAAAAAAGTAGAAACCCGGAAAGGGTTGTTTGCAGTAGAGAAGATAACACTTATATACAATTTGTTGACTTCTATCTTGATCTTGTTCCTTTTCCAGGAAATGGATCATCCTGCACAGATGTTGATTGACCGTGCGATGATTGCCGGCATGACTTTCCTGTTGATGTATCTCTACCGGCTGGCACCCTGTAAGTTCTCCGCCTTTGTGCGTATTGCTATCCAGATGTCCCTGCTTTCTTACTGGTATCCCGATACATTTGAGTTTAACCGGATATTCCCGAATCTCGACCACGTCTTCGCCTCGGTGGAGCAGTGGATGTTCGGCGGTCAACCGGCGGTGTGGTTCTGCCTCCGTTTCCCGCATATGTGGGTGAGCGAGCCGTTCAATATGGGCTACTTCTTCTATTATCCGATGATATTGATCGTGGTGGTTTGGTACTTCATCTACCGTTTCGAATTCTTCGAGAAGTTATCGTTCGTGCTGGTCACTTCTTTCTTTATTTACTATCTGATTTATATCTTTGTTCCGGTGGCAGGCCCGCAGTTCTATTTTCCGGCTATCGGAGATGATAATGTGGCGCAGGGAGTGTTCCCTGCCATTGGAGATTACTTCAATCATAATCAGGAATTACTGCCCGGACCGGGATACGATCATGGATTCTTCTATAATCTGGTAGAGGGCTCACAGCAGATCGGCGAGCGTCCTACGGCGGCTTTCCCCAGTTCGCATGTGGGCATTTCCACTATATTGATGATTATGGCATGGCGCGGCAGCCGTTGGTTGTTTGCTTTCCTGCTGCCTTTCTATTTGTTGCTTTGCGGTGCCACGGTGTATATCCAGGCGCATTACCTTATCGATGCGATTGTAGGCTTTGTTTCAGCTTTCGGTCTGTATGTGGTGGTGACGTGGATGTTCAAGAGATGGTTTGCACAGCCGATGTTCAAGTAGCCCCTGTCCGGTACATTACAGTTCCAATCTTGTTTCATAGAAGTGACACTTTTGTTCCACCGTATTGGAACTGATGTTTCTTAGGCAAGAAACATCAGTTCCTTAGGCGAGAATCTTTTGTTTCAATGCGGTGGAACGGAGCGGAACATCCTAAGCGGTTTGTCAGCCACACATAAACTTCATTTATTTCATGAGTTATCTTTAAAAAATCAGCCCTTGCCTTATTCTCATAAAGCAAGGGCTGAATAATTTATAGCAATAGTCTATATGCCTGTTGCAAAGGCTTACTTGACGCTTTTTGTAGCAGTTCCCGGTGGAACGTTATCGTCTCCTCCCGGTGTGGTACGCAGCGTGCGGAAAGTTGTGTAATAACTATATCCTACACCATTCTTGTTTTTGGCATAAGCACGTACATAGTAGTAAGTGTATGCCTTCAGACCGGTAGCATTGAGGGTGAATGTCTTATCGGCATTCAGCGTCACCTTGATGTGGCTATCCTTCTCTATGATCGGTTCGGAATTGTTTTCGCTCCAGCAGAAACCTACCTCATCGATTCCGATTGCCTCGCTTCCGTCACCACCGTCATTGGTAATCTTGCCGCTCATGGTGGCGGTAGTGCTGCCTATGGTGCTTTCCTCTATCTGGACGAAAGTACTTGGCGCAGAAGAGTAAGAGGTGACGAAGTTGGTGGGCGAGCTGTAAGAGGTACCTTTGGCGTTGGTGGCATAGGCACAGATATAGTAACGGGTCCGGTATGCTAACCCTTTCAGTTCTGCTGTGAACGTATCATCCTTAGAACCGGATGCAACCTTGACGACTCCTGCCGCACCTATGGTGGGGCTGACAACAGTGGTGGAGTATACAAATCCTCTTTCAGTGATTTCAAGTCCGCCTTTGTCGGAAATTACGGCTTGAGCGGTAGAGTGGTCATCGTGGATGGCAGTCATCTCCATATTTACCACTTCGGGGGCTTTGGTCAATGCTGTGGTGAACTCAAAGGCAGGACTGTAACCTGTTCCGTTCACGTTCTTGGCGTAGGCACGTACATAGTACTTTTGACCTTTCTCCAAAGAAGTCAGTTTCAGGCTGAAGTTGTTTCCGCTACTTTCCGATTTCATCCAGCTGTCGGCTTCCAACGTAGGGGTGGAGGAAGTGCTGCTCCAACAGATACCTTTCTCCGTAACCTCACGCCCGCCATCGGTAGTGATACCGGCATTTACGGTCGCTTCTGTCTCACCTATTCCGGTTATTTCGGAGATGGTGACGGTGGGTTCGTAAGTACGTCCCAGCGTGAACAGAGTGGCTTCGCTGTAGAATGTACCGTCACGTGTCACGGCATAAGCAGTGGCATAGTATGATGCACCTTCATTCAAATCCTGCAGGTTTACATGGATTGTATTTCCCTGGTTCTTATCAGTGACGTGCGGCCCGTCTGTTGCGGGTTTGGTGGAGAAGATGCTGTAGCAGATACCTTTCTCCGTCACTTCTACGCCTGCAGGAACCTCTATGGAGCTGCTTAATGTGGCGGAAGTAACCTCGATGTTGCTTGCTACGGGAGTCGTGAGCGTGGCGACTTGCTTCTTTTCAGTCGTGAACGTGAGGATATTGCTGTATCCTGTTCCTTTTTCATTGATGGCATACGCACGCAAGTAGTAAGTAGTCTCAGGGTTCAGGTCTTCAATGGTTTCACTGAAGTTGGCCGTTTCATCTTTGCCGGTCACGGTTTTCAGGTTTTCGGTGGTAGGCACCTGGCTTTCGGTGCTCCAGCAGAAACCGTATTCCGTCACCTTGAATCCTCCGTTTGTACTGATAGCCGCAGAAGGAGTGGCGGCAAAGGCCGTGACGTCTCCCATCGTACAGGTCAGTTGAGGAATCTTCAGTTCTTCGGTGGTGAAGGTTACCGCTTCGCCGTAGCCGGTTCCTGCTTTGTTGATGGCATAGGCTCTGACGATATATTTGGTCAGAGGCTGCAACTCGGAAAGTTGGGCACTGAAGTTTTCGGCTTCCATGCTGACTGTCCGGGTCTTGTCATAAGTAGTAGGTTCGGGCATGCCTTCCTGATAAACCTTGTAAGCAAATCCTCGCTGCGTAACATTCTGTCCACCGTTGTCGGTGATGTCGCTGCTCAGCAAGGCTCCGTTCTCGTTGACGTTGGTGGCAACGGTGGTTGCCACTACGGGAGAGGTGCTTGAGAGAGTTTCAAACTGGATGACTTCTCCTTTGGCTACACTGCCTCCGCTGCGGGCGCAGATGCTATAACAATATTCGTTTCCCGGACTTAGGCCGTCGATGAGGCAGGTATATCTGCCCTCCGTGGTGTTGTCCGGTGTGGCTGCAAATTCTTCCGCGTCCGTCAGCGAATTTCCCTTGGCGAAAAGGAAGAAGACCTCGACCTTGGCAATGCTGTTGGCGTGCTCTACAACACTGCCGGACAGGAGAGCCTCGAAGCGGGTCATGTCTGCGGCACTGTTGGTCACCAGCGTTGGCGGGTATGTTTGCGGTTCTTTGTCCTCGCTGCAACCTATCAGGCAGAATAGAAGAAGCAAGGGGAGAACCACGTTCTTTATCTGATTTATTTTCATTGTGATTCGCTTGTTTAGTAGATTAGAATACAAATCCCAGACCGCCGGTCACTTCATGATACTTGAAGTTCACGGTGTGGAAACCTGCCGAGATGCAGAACTTGCCGAAGCGCAGGATGCCGCCCAATTCACCGGCTACGCCTGTGGCGGAGTTATCCATATCTTTCACCTGTGTGCCTTCGGCATATTCTTTCTCGCCTATGGTCATGGGGGCGGCCAGTTCGTAAGTCAGCGTGCGTGTACCGTAACCGGCACCGGCATAGAGGTAGAACTTCTTGCCCAGCTGGCGGAAATAACCGCCTGTGATGGACATGCGCGATTTGTTTTTCACACCTTCTTTATAGAAAGGCGGAGTCGTGGCATCGACACCTTCTACGATACCGTCCCCGTTACATTCCAGTTCGCCGCTTGCCGAACCGAAGTCGCTGCGGAAACCTACATAGAAACCGTTTTTCCGGCCGAAGCCCAGCATGGCGCCAAAGGTGGTTCCGTTGGGGTTGTAACCGGCTTGAAGCATGATGAGGGTGTTCATCGGCACTTTAGGCTTGATGGTGGACTCCATGTGGAAAGTGGGGCGCACGGTTTCTCCGGCGGTCACGTTCAGCAGGGTGTCGATGGGGAAGTAAGTCTGCTTTTCGATGCGTACCTTATATTCCTTGATGGCCATGCGGTCGCTACGATAGGGGGTCTTTCCTACCAGAACGCTGTCGATATAGACGTCGGCATCCTGTTCGGGCAGGGAGAAGATTTCCATGTAGCCGAACTTGGGTTTCAGGGTGACGCTCTTTATTACCTGTTCGCTGCCCAGCGTGACGATTCCGGCATCCGGCTGATACATGGGGGCTTCTACGCGGTAAGTATGTTCGCCCTTGGGCATGGTTGCGGAGAAGAGTCCGTTTTCGATAGGCACTTGTTCATCGTCCACATATACGTTGGCGTTGGCAGGCTCGGGGCGCAGTACGAAGAACTGCATGTTGTTTTCCACAACGGGCTTGTCCTCGCTATCACCGGTGTTCAGCACCATTTCGTATACGGTACCTTTTTCGATGATGTCCGGATAGAAGTAGTTTCGCATGATGCCCAGTTGGTCGTGCAGAATGGAGATACGGCGTGCGCCACGGGGGACGTACAGCCAGATTTCTCCGGTTTTGTTTTCGCGTGCCGTGATGCCGAGCGCGTCCGGTTCGAACATCAGGTCCTTTACGTTGGTTACGATGCGGATCAGGGCACAGATTTCACCGTTCTGGTCTTTCTTCGGGGCGGTTACGCGTGCCGTGATGTCCGTTTCCATGCGGCTGAACGATGCGACGGCTATTTTGCTTTGCTGCGCCAGTGCGGCGGGGCAGCAGATCACTGCTACCACAACCGCTGCCAACCAGCATTTCAGTTTGTTTGATTTCATTCTATTGTTCGTTTATTCACGTTTTTATTCCGTTTCTGATTCTCTGGATTAATCATTCTGGTTCTGACTAATCTTGCTTATCGTCCGACAGCCACTTTCTGACCTTCCAACAGGTAGATGCCACTGTCCAGTCCGTGCACTTCGTTCACGCCTTCGCGGGCTTCGATGATGCGTACGGTACGTCCGGTGACGTCGTAGATGCGGATGGTGCGGTCGGCATCGGTATTGATGTAAAGCACACCGTCACGGCTGTAGGCTTTCGTGGCTTTGTCCGGGGTGGCGAATGGAATGTCTTCGATGCCGGTGATGGTGCCGTCACCGCCGCCGATGCTGTAGAGCATGGGGGCACTGGCTGCTGCGGTTTTGCCTTCGTTGGTGACGAGGTAGGCACGGAAAGGATAGACGGCATAGGTGTCCCAGCTATCATTATAATTTTTAACGAATACACTACCGGCAGGGTATTCTTTATCATTACCGGAATACCATCTATTTTCATTCAATACATATACCGTATCGTGTTGCAGCACTCCCTCATAGGTCGGCACCAGGTCAAATTTAGTACCTTTGCTGCGTTTCAAAACTCCCTGAGTCGTTCCGAGGGTAATACCGTTGGTTGCATCGGATGCGGCAAATTTCACTTCACCGTTGATGTTGTTTTCACTGGGGTATTTGTCATTGTTCGGCATACAGATTAGATAAGCCTGATGCGCTTTAATTTCGGTGGCAGCTTTATACTTGCCATCTGTTCCTAATTCGTAGAGCCAGAAAGGTAATGTTCCGGCAGTTTCTAAAGCGGTGCTTCCAAAGGGTGCCAGTGAAATGGTTTCCTGTTCCTGGCTATATCGTTTGGAGTAGGTGATTTCTTTGACATCGAAAGGTAACACAATTGTTTGCCAACCGGCAGCTTCACCGTAGCCACTTGTCTGATTGAAGTCTCTGGTATAAGTGACCTTTTTGGTTTTCATTGCCTTGTTAACAGAATAACGGTTGTTTGAGTAAGCAATGGCGATAGAGTCTGTCATGCCATTGAAGAAGATATATCCTATGTCGTCTTTGCTGCTAACAGTTCCATCTGCCGGTAAATAGAGGTTGTCTATCTGGCCGAATTTATCTTTAGGGAACTGTGCGGAAGAATTCCAATAAACGTTGGACAAATGATAATAGATGTTACTTCCATTTTCATAATAGCTGCCATAACAACGGAAAGCAGAGTTGCCGAGTTGCATACTTTCAGCAGGAGTTATTTCTAGGGAGCTTTTTATGTTAGCGTTATAAAATGCACTATTGCCTATAGAAGTTACGTTGCTTGGTATCACTACTTGATTATAGGTTCCGTAATAGAAAGCAGATTCTCCAATGCTGGTCACTTTAGATGGGATTGTCAGATTGTTGATCTGACTTTTGTTTAAAGCGCTTCTACCGATGGAAGTCAGAGCTGCCGGTAGATTGATTTCCCGGATGGGACAGTTTCTGAAAGCCTCATCTTCTAATGAAGTTACTGTCTCGGGTAGTTTGACAGTGCGCAAACTATCAGTATCTGCAAACCAGTTTTTGATAGTAGTTAGTGAAGTGGCGGAAAGGTCGATACTTTTTATTTTTCTGCAATTGGAGAAAGCATTATCATTAATTGTATTGAAACCCGTAGGCAGGGTTAATGAAGCCAATGAATAATTCTCTGCAAAGGCATAATTGCCAATAGTTTTTAAGGTAGCAGGGAACTTAACGCTGCGTAAGCTATCGCAATCAAAGAAAGCATGATCTGGAATATCCTCAAACGTACAATTTGATAAATCTATATTGCGTAGTTTTCGACATTCATAGAATGTACAGAAGCCGAGTGCTGTCAGAGCAGCTTTGCCCATGTCAATGCTTTCTAACTTGTTACAATTGTAGAACACGCCTCTTGCTGCACTATCATAATACTGATCTTCAAAATAAAAGCTGTTTTGCACTGTATTAATTATTTGAGTCAAGGAGTTGGGCAATTTAATGCTTACTAAACTGTCGCAATTAGCAAATGTCCCAAAATGTAGTTCTTTCAGTCCTTCGGGCAAATTGATAGATGTAATACCCGTTTCACGGAAACTGTTATCTCCAATATAGGAGAGGGTAGAAGGCAATGTTACGGTTTTTAATTTGGCGCAACGGGCAAAGGCGCCGCTTTGAATACCTTTCACACCCGAAGGGATGGAAATACTTTTTAATGATCTACATCCGTAGAATGTAGAAGTAAGGATAGAGTCTATAGCAGTGGGTAGGGTGATGCTTTGCAAAGTATCGCAGCTGTAGAATGCTTTTTTACCGATTTTCTTAATAGTATTGGGCAGGGTTACAGTTAATAGACTGTCGCAATTAGCAAAAGCACCCTCGCTGATAGCTTCCGGTGCAGCTCCTTCTGCAAAGAGTATGTTCTTAACACCGGTATTGCTGAAGCCACCAATGGTTTTCATGCTTGGCGGGAAAGTAACGGTTTTTAATAGATTACAACCATTGAAGGAATTGTTACTAAGGCTGACAACACCATCACTTAGAATAACTTCTGTCAGACCGCTGTTTTGGAATGCTCCTTCGTTGATTGTTTGTACACCACCGGGGATGGTCACTTTTCCTAAAGAGCTACATCCATCGAATGCATAATTCTGTATGGTCATGAGGCCGCTGGGAAGAACAATGTCTTTCAGCTTTTTACAGTTTTGGAATGTATAAGAACGGATATCCGTGACATTAGGAGGGAAATTGATACTTTCCATTTCCACACAATTTTGGAAAGCATAAGCATTGATTTCTGCTAAACTTCGCGGAAGCTGTACGCTCTTTAAAGGCGTGTTGGCAAAAGCATATTGTCCAATAATGATTAGCTTATTAGGTAAACTAATGGATTTAAGAGATGTACAATCCATAAATGCATTATTGCCAATGCTTCCAGTTTCTGTGGAAAGAGTTACTTGGGTTAAATTTTTGCAGTTCTGAAATGCGGATTCTCCTATTTCCGTTACAGTATTGGGAATAATGACAGATGTGAGAGCTGTACAATTTAGGAAAAAGCTTCTTGGTATAATAGCTATTTGGTTGGGTAATGTGATAGATTTAAGCGAAGTACAGTTGTTAAAACTTAAATTATTAAAGTCACTGACTCCGTTAGGTATCACTATAGAAGTGAGTGCGCTACATCCACTGAAACTTCCTGTTTCAGTTAAGCTTTCCGGTAACGTCAATGTGGTTAGTCCGGAACAGTTGTAAAAAGCACTATTTAGCCGTAATATACCGGCAGGTAATGTAATAGTGGTTAAACCGGTACATTTATTGAACATGAAAGGTGCGAGACGTTTGATACCTTCAGAAATGGTTATATTGGATAATTTTGTGCAGTCATAAAAGTTATAACCTAAATAATTGCTGTTACTGTTGTAATTACTACCATCAGCAGAGAGATAATACCATGTTAACTTATTGCCGATTCCCAAACTTGCAGGAATTGATACATTGGTCAGTTCCTGACAGTGATTGAAAGTATAAGCCCCCATGCCCTCTACTCCTTCAGGGATGATAATGGTGGTTAGTTTAATACAATAGCTAAATGCTTTGGGGCCAATCCACAATAAAGTAGTAGGGAACTCTATTTCTTTTAGGTTCACACAACGGGCAAAAGAAGAGCATCCGGGATAACTTGTATCATCATCACTGCTGGCATAGTCGCTTTTCGGGTTGCCATTTACTTTTGTCTTGTCTGTATTCCACGGATTATCTTCCGTCCAAGTACCGATACTCCATACATTTTTGGGAAGTACTATCTTCGTCAATGCTGCCATACCATAAAACATGCGGTCGCCGATAACATTGTTTTGGGTATAGTTTGCATTAGACCCTGTTCCGTAGTAGCTGGTCTTCTTGTCTTCTATAATATTGGCATTTTTCAAATCAAGTACTTTCAGATTACCTGCCATTGTACGAATGGTTAAGATATCAGCACCGTTTAGCGGACCTGTTATGGTTAGTTCTGTAACTTGTTCTTGTTCACTTTCTGGTATTTGAACAGAAAGAGTTCCGGCTTCAGTTAGAGTAATATTCTTTACAGTAGCGTGAATGCTAAGAATATTTGCCAGCACCATACATATGCATACATAGAAATGTTTCAGCTTCATAGTCGTATATTTTTTATTATTATTTTTCATTGGAAGTTTATTTATTGCTGCGGGTATTTGGTCCCGGTGTCGGGTTGTCACCTTCTCCCGGATTTGGTTTATCCGCATCTTCAGTCGTGAAAGTACTGTAGCCGCCATAACTGATACCTTTGGCATTGATGGCATAGGCACGCACGCGATAACGGGTTTTACCTGTCAGTCCGGTCAACTTGTGGCGCATGGATGTGCTTCCGGAAGTGACGATGATTTTTGTCCCGTTCTCGATTGTGAGTTCTGTTCCGTCATCTACCATCCAAAGGAAGCCTTTCTCGGTAATGGTCAGTTTGCCATCACTTTCAATGTTGGCACTGAGCCAGGCTGTTGTTGCGTATATTTCGGATACGTTTGTATAGCCTACTGTCGGCTTCTTGGTTCCGTCATCATCTCCCGGTGTCGGATTATCGCCTTCGCCCGGAGGGAGTTTAGCCGTATTGAAGGTATTATATCCGGTGCTTGTTTCTCCATTCTTATTCTCTACATACCCATATACATAATATCCGGTGTTCTCCGTCAATCCCGTAATTGTTCCTGTTACCGTGTTTCCGGTTAGTTTGCCTGATACATTCGTATATTCGCTTTCGCCCGACTTTCTCCACATAAAGCCTTGTGATGTCAGTTCCGCACCTCCGGTACTTGTAACTTCAAAAGAGAAACTGAGGCTGTGTGCTTCCGTCTTGGTGCATTTCAGTTCGCCCAATGTGGCTCTTTCACTGCTTCCGGTCTCGAAAGAGAGTGTCTTACTATAACCCGCGCCTACTTTATTTATAGCATACGCACGTATATAGTATAATGTATTATATCTAAGCCCTGTTAATTTAGTACTGAATGCGTCTTCTGTGCTTGATGAAACGAACTTGGTGGTATTATAGCCGTCAATTGTAGGATCACCGGAAGTGGAAACCACAAAGCCCCGTTCTTCAATCGTCTCTCCTTCTCCACCGATATTGGCGATGGAAGCGCTTGCTTCTGCATTGTCATCCTTGATATTCATGACATTCAGTCCGTTCAGCGTAGGTTCGGTGTGCTTCGTCGTGGTGAATTGTTCCACTTCTTCGCTGTATCCCGTGCCTTTGGCATTGGTGGCATACGAACGGACATAATAAGTAACACCACCCTGCAAATCGCTGAGGCTGACAAGAATGCTGTTATCAGCTTCCGTAGATATGGCTACCAGGTCCTCCAGTGTCGGCTTGGCATTCGTGCTGCTGTAGCAGATACCTTTTGCTGTCACTTCCAGTCCGCCGTTGGTGCGGATGCTTGCGCGTACTTTAGCACCTGTTTCCGTTTTATCGTATACCGAAGGCTTGCTGACGGAGGGAGCATACGTGGTTTCGGTAGTGAACGCAATGTCGCCACTGTAGAAAGTACCGTCGCGGGTGATGGCATACGCGCGGGCATGGTAGGTATCTCCTTCTTTCAGACCGGTGATGGTGGCGGTTACCTTATGTTCCGTATTGCTGTCCGAAATTTTGGTTCCGTCTACTGATGGATTCGCTGTTTGCCCGTAGCAAATGCCTTTTTCTTTTATCGTACTGAAAGACTCATAAGCCATCTGTGCAGTAATAGTAACTGAAGAAGAAGTACGGTCTGTGACAGTAGCCTGTGTAAGTGATACCACCTGTTCTTTGTCGGTGGTGAACTCTACCGTTGCACTGTAGCCTACGCCTTTCTCGCTTTTGGCATACGCCCGCATGTAGTATTTGGTACTGGCTGTCAACCCTTTCAGAGTAGCGGAGAATCCTTTGGCACCGTCTTGTGCCTTTATATGCTGGCTGCTTTCGATGGTAGGCTGGCGGCTTTCGGTGCTGTAGCAGAAACCATATTCAGTAACCGTAAAACCGTGGTCTTCCGTGACTGCGCCCATGCAGACGGCTTCGTATGCAACGACCTCCACCGGCTTGTTGGCAAGACTGCCCGAGCCGTTGGCAATGACCATTGGGATTTTCTGTTGGCTGGTGGTGAATTTTACCGACTCACCGTAGCCTGTCCCTGCATCATTGGTGGCATAAGGACGAACGATGTAGGTAGTGTTGGCTGCCAGATCCGATAACGTTATTTCAAACTTATCGCCAATCACCAGTTTGGTGTTGTCGTCGAGGGTTGGATCGCCGGCATTCTCCACATACATGGCATAGGCAAACCCACGTACCGTAGGTTCGTAGCCGCCATTATCCAGGATGGTGGCTGTGAGGGTGGCGCCGCTTTCGGTCACCTCGGTGGCTTCGGCAATGCTTAGTGAAGGCGGAATGGCGTCTTCGGTGTTGAAGCTGCTGGTCTTTCCCTTGACAACGGATTTACCGCTGCGGGCAAAGATGCAATAGTAATACTTTTCTCCGGGTGTCAGTCCTACGACTGCGGCAGTATAGTTGTTGCCGTCTACCGGGGTAGCGTTCACTTCTTGTGCGTTGCTCAGGCTGGTCGAGGTAGAATAGAGAAAGCCTATTGCCAAATCCCCGGTACTATCGGGGTGTTTCGTAACCGTGCCCTGGAAGGTGGCTCCGAAACGGCTTAAACCCGTAACACTGTTAGTAGTCAGTGTCGGCGAATAGACAGAAGGCTCTTTGTCCTCTTCACAACCCATCACAAACGGCAACAAGAACAATAGCATACATACATGTCTTAATACATGCGCATGCCCAAATGCGTATTGTTGACCCATAAATTAAGTGTGTAAAATGTTGTTTTAACGTTCTTCGTTACAAATATATATATAATTTTTGTCCTGTTATTCTTTTTTCATCCCAATAATTAAAAGATGTTAGTAAATTCTTTTATTTGTCACTGTTTTCCGTGACAAGATTGTCTTGTCCAACTATTTTATTGCTTCCTTATAGTGAAATTAAAAAAACGAAGAGGCAGGTAGTGGCTTAGTAGGTTGGGCACTTGCAAAACGTACCCGCATACTCTGCCTGTCGGCGGATATATAGATGGGATGCGCAGGATATATAGATGGGACGTGCAGGATATATAGATGGGGCGTGCAGGATATATATATCGGACGCGCAGCATCTATATATCCTTCACGTTGGATATATAGGTGCTACGTGTCCGTCTAAAGGGTCTGTTTAGAAGTGGCTTAAGTCTATCAGCCCGAAGTTCGGGTCTTTTTCCGGTTGCCAGGTACGTACATGGATTACAGGTTCTTTGGGGTTGTTCAAATCCACCATCAGGAACAGATATCCCGTATCTCCGTAGCTGGATGAGAAGTAATCCTGCTTGATCTGGATGCCGTATATCTCGCCGCCTACGCCTGACTTACGAACCTGGTTGTCAGCAAATCGCAGGTTGATGAACTCCGAACTGCGGAAGATGTGCTGCAACTTCTTCATGTATTCCGATTTTGTCTGGCGGGTATATTTCACGGCTTGCTTACTCATGGGTTGTCCCTCGTTAGCGACGGTGTGTTTCAGTACCGAACCGGTGATAATCAGCGCGTCATCCGAGAAGATGCTGTTGATGTATTCGTACCGTTTCAAGGCGTAAGCGGTCTTGTAGCTTTCCAGGAAGTTGATGAGCACGTTGCGCACGGTGTCGTTCCAGGAAGTTTGGTTCATGATGTCGTCCACGGCAGGTTTGTTGAGGCCGAAAGAGAGGCAGTCTATCTTGCCTTCCTTGTTCAGGGTGAAGACGACATCTTCTACAAAGGTGCGCTGGTTGCTCTTGAACTTGAAGCTCATGGGCAGGCTGCGGCAAGTCACTTCACCGTTGCATTCCAGGAACTTGAACTGCGGTTCGCTGACGATTTTGGCTTGTCCGTACTTGATAAGGCGGTTGAACATATCGTAACCGCTTTCGGTGCAGAGGGATTGTATGCCGTCGTAGTTGCGTGTACGGATGGCGCTTTCCACTTTCTTCATGGCGTCTTCGTAGGCTGCCGATTCCATCGCTGAAAGGAAACGCATGCCGCTGTTCGTTGTGGCGGCACTGTCGGCATTTGCCAGTTGCACATCTTCGGTTTTCTCTTCGCCGGGTTTGGGCTCTTCGCCCTCCAGCTTCAAGGCGCAGTTGCGCATGGAGATGGGGTTGACGGTTCCCATCACTTCAGCCAGTTCGTTGTCGATATTGGCTTCGCCTTCAAACATATACTCTGTGCGGAGTTGCAGGTTGCGGGCGTTGGCAAGTACGGGCAGTTCCACGATGCCGGTGCCGTCTTTGGCGGAGAAGATGTTGGACCAGTCGCGACCGTCGAAGTAGGTATAGTCGTAGTTGCGGGCGGGCTGTCCTTTATAGAGCACCCGGAGGTTGATGGTTTTCAGGTCGCCGTCCAGATGTGTGCTCTCCATGCTTACTTTCAGGTTGGAGAAGATGTCATTCATCTGTTTGGGTATCCAGGTGGAAAGCAGCAGGTCTTTGCCGTCTTCGTCTTTCAGGGTGAGGAAGTTGCCGTCGGGATAGCTTTGCAGCAGGACGAGCGCCCAGTAATAGTAGCGCAGGGCGTCGGCTACTTGCGCTTTCTTCTCGGCGCGGGTGGCTTCTTGGGCGAAGTCGAGTATCTTTGTCTTGCGTCCGTCGAAGATGCGTTGTATTTCAGCCACTTTGATGTAGCGCATGACAACGGCTTCCGGCTCGTTTTGAATCACGATGCGGCGGGTATTGTTCAGCGTTGCACGCGAGTAGGTGTTGATGACGGACTTGAAGGTTTCGTCGACGGTTGCCTGGTCGCCGTTTGTTCCGCCCTCAGTCAGTTGCTCGAACTTGGAGGATACGTTGGTGGAAATCTGACTGATAAGTGCGGCGAGTGCCTCATTATCGGCTTTCTTAAGGGTGGAGGCGTTGCCCGTACCCCAGATGTAGTCTTTGCTCGTTTGTATCTCCTCGATGGATTGTCCCTTTGCGGCAAAAGCGATAAATAAGAATGTGATAATAGCAAATGCGCTCCTTTTCATGTTGTTGTATGTTTTCCAATTGTTTAATTCCTTGCAAAAGTAGAGTTTTTTTCTGTAATGCAACTTTTCGGACAACTATTTTTTTGTTCTGATTGTAGAAAGTCTTTTCCGTTTGTGCGTTGCAAGCTGGATTAAAACAAGTATTCTTCAATTGTTCTGAATATGCGGAACAACTCCTCTTTCGTCTCCGCACGCAGCATGGCGATGCGTGTTTCCCGGAAATTAGGTATTCCTTTAAACAGCGGGCTTGCTGCCAGATGGCGGCGCACATGCAGTATTCCTCTTCTTTCATCCAGCAGGTTGACGCTGTCTTCCACTTCCTGGCGCAGCACGTTCAGTCTCCATTCGGCGCTCAGCGGAGGAAGTTCCTCGCCGGTTTCAAGATAGTGTCTCACTTCCTTGAATATCCACGGGCGGCCGAAGCTGGCACGGCCTATCATGATGGCATCCACTCCGTAAAGGTCGAAGCACTCTTTTGCCCTTTGGGGGGTGGTGACGTCTCCGTTCCCGATGATGGGAATGTACATTCGCGGGTTCTTTTTCACTTCGCCGATAAGCGTCCAGTCCGCTTCGCCGGTGTACATCTGCGCACGGGTGCGGCCGTGGATGGTGAGGGCGGCAATGCCGCAATCCTGCAGTTGTTCGGCAAGTTCTACGATGATTTTGTTGTTGGCGTCCCAGCCCAGGCGGGTCTTTACGGTGACGGGAATCTTCACGGCATCCACCACGGCACGGGTGATTTCCAGCATCTTGGGTATATTCTGCAACATACCCGCGCCTGCACCTTTGCCTGCCACGCGCTTTACGGGGCAGCCGAAGTTGATGTCGAGAATGTCCGGGCGGGCTTCTTCCACAATGCGTGCGGCTTCCACCATGGTTTCCGTATCTTTTCCGTATATCTGTATGGCTACGGGACGTTCCTCGTCGCTGATATTCAGTTTCTGCTCGGTCTTGCTGACGGAGCGTATCAGGGCGTCGGCGGATACGAATTCCGTATACACCATGTCGGCACCGAACTTCTTGCACATCAGCCGGAATGCCGGGTCGGTGACGTCCTCCATCGGAGCTAAAAGTATAGGGCGTTCGCCCAGGTCTATGTGGCCTATCTTCATGGACAAATTGAACTAAATGGTTATTTCGCTGCAAAAATACGGAAAAAAGCCTACCTTTGTATCATTCATTTATTT
>OGZX01001888.1_pt1 | contig 18919 bp, 21 predicted proteins | sample 1576881 | NCBI WGS metagenome assembly OGZX01 (sample SAMEA3541542, study PRJEB24748) | human gut metagenome | biome: human gut; feature: human-associated habitat; material: faeces | place: China | collected 2012
TAAGCACTGCCATCCTCGGCAATATATTCCCCATTGCCGATATAAATGCCGATATGTCCTTTCTGCCACACAGCTGCCCCGATTGGCGCCTTGCTGATGGTCGAAATAGGCTGCACCTCCAGAGCCGTATCATGGTAGCCCTGAGAATTGCGAATGATACCCGTTGCCCAGCTGATCAGACCAGAACAGTCACAGCAGACCTTGCCGACTTTGTTTTTGTCACTGTCCCAAACCAATGCACCATAGAGGGCTTTCAGTTCATTGTATTTCGCCAGCGTCATGACAGTGCCCTTCATTCCGTACACATAAGGCACACCCAGCTTTGACTTTGCAAACGCTACCAGTTCCGCTGCTGTTACTTTAGCCATCAATAGCCACCCCTTCTCTAATTTCCTGTACCAAAAAGCAATTTTCCACATAAGCAGCAACATTTTCGTTTTTTGCCAGCATTTCACGCATCTGTTCCAATGCTTCATCCACCCAACCGGAAAACGTATCAAAAGAAATCACTGCTGCCACTGCCGGAAACCGCTGCACAAACAAATCATAAACCTGACGCAGTTTCAGCTGTCCGGTACCGCCGCCCAGGTCTTTTTCTGCCTCAGTTACTGCATACAGCAGCCATTCCTTGATTTTGGCAATCTGTTCTTTGGTGGGTAGCTTGAAAAAGTGATACAGCATAAATCCCGCTGCCACCGCTACGCCTACACCAGCAATGAGCAAATACCAGTTTTCCACCAAAAATTTCACAACATCATTCATACTTCAGACCTCCTTATTCGACCAAGCTTCTTCCTGTTCCACACCATTCTTTTCCCGCAGATACGCCACCTTCTCCGCCTCTTTCGTTTCTTTGAAAGATTTGATGCAATAGGTGATGACAGTACCGATGATGGCGGTCACCACCGTCATGGACAAATTCTCTGCGATTTCCGTTCTACCTAAAAAAGCCAGCAAATAGGATAACTGCAAGTCTATCATCGAGATTGCAAGAATCCATTTTACTAGCTTTTTGGTATAAGTATTCTTTCTTCATCTCATTGGGTGTACCACTTCCCGTCCAAATCATGGAGCCGCTGTTCATGGTTCTGCAGCATGGCATCCTGTGCTTTGTTATGCTCATGGATTTCCTTATGTTCCTCCTTTTTCTGCTTGTCCATCTCATCCACCTTTCCAGTGACGGACACGATCTGATCTGTCAGCCGTGTCACTGCATTGGTCAGCGGGATAATGGTTTTCACCGCAGTCACCAGAAATCCTAAAAATGTTGCCACGCCAATTACAATTTCCCAAGTCATATATACCACCTCATTTTGCCCCTGTAAGTATTTTAACCCATTTTCCGTTTTCCTTTACATACACTTCCCCAGGTTCTGCGTTTTGGTATACGGTGTATGGTTCTGTAGGAGGTTCAAAGTCGGAAGTCCAGCGGGCAATATTAGAAATGCGAAACTCGTTGATGTATCCAATAAATCCACTTGTACCATCTGGATTTACACCTAAAGCAGATTTAATAGAATTATTTATTTTAAGATTTGTGTAACCAATATTTTGTGTAAAAAAATTAAATCCATTTCTATAAGTTGTTAAAACATTTCTACTTCTAACAACAGCCCAATGTGTCCATATATTTAGCGTATTAGAAAGAGCATTTGTAGCTGATAATATATCCCACCCAGAAGTAGCATAGTTGCTATTGATATACAACCCATATCCACTATTGCCTACCGATATTCCCGTTTGCTGCACTCCAAATTGCGTACACATTCTAGCCGAAGACGCAGAATTTGTCGGAAATTCCCACCACTCAAGCGTAAAATCACCAGATCCAAAATCACAAACAGCCGCCGAAAATTCAATCCTAGAAGTTTTTGAAAACAGAAGGCTTCTTCTACCAAATTTGCTCTGAGTTGCGGATACCACAACGCCGTTATTGGTCAATGGAACACCATACATACTACTATCTGTAAAATCCTCACCATGCAATAATAACAGTGTGTGTTCGTCTGCAACGCCTTGTACTTCATCCTTGATATAATAGTCGCCGTCTTTCCCGATGCCATCAGACGGGGCTTCTGTACCATGTAAAACGGTTGTACCGCCTGACGTAGTACCGCCACCGCCGCCGACCTGCTCAGCGGTTACCCTATGGGGATTGTTGAAATCTTTCAAGTGCTGTTGCAAAAGTGTTTCAGCATTGTTCGATTTTCCATAAGCCGTATGGGCAACCTCTCCAGCATTTGCCCCTTTTGTAATAGGACTTGTGACCGTTGGAGAAAAATCCCCTAACTCCATCTCCTCATATCTTTTCAAAAGAGGATCAAATTTGTATGAAATCACTTTCGCCTTTTTTGAGAAATCCATCTTTTGATTGAAGACGGTAACGGTATCCCCAAGAAAAACCTTTTCCAGGTTGGAATACTGTTTGTATTCTGCCGTCTGTGATAGGTCAGTAAAATCCACCTTGATGTTTACTTTTGGGACGTCTCCGCCATTTGCGAAATAATCCTCGGCAATTTTTTGCAGATCGCTCTGGGTTTCCGCATTGGTATCCTCAATCACCTTGATTTTGGGATAGGCATAGTTTCCAATATACGGGCTGTCAATGTACTGTCCATCCAGTGCCAGACCATCTTTCCCAACGGGATAAATCCTGGTAGCCACATCTGAAATATCTTCCGTGACCTCCAGTCCCACAAGGTTTTTGCGGTAAGCAATAAAAACGCCCCTGTCGCTGCCCAAGGACTCTAGCATAGAAACGTTGAAAAAATCCCGTTTCAGTTCTCCGCCGTAAAAATAAAAAAAGGACTTTGTTTCGCCTTCCTGATCATCCCATTCTTCACGCAGAAGCAAAGAAACCGGATTATCCATGGTACAGCCAATACCACCTGTATCACACGAAATATCCGTATAGAATGTAAATGGCATGGGAATGGATAAACTATTTTGGATGGCATCCATGGCTCCCTGTGCGCTGCCGGAAAACTCGACGCTTTCACATATATTATCCATCAAATCATAGAAGATATGCCTTGCCTGTACTTCTATCCCGTCCATGGTTGGCTTATGATAATAAATGCGAAATGGCTGCTTGCCTCTGGGGGTTTCTGCCAAAACAATGCGCCCCATCTCAATGCGTTTCCACTTGCCGCCGGTGTCGTAAGGGTGCTGAAAGGTCAGTGTAAAATCTCCATTCAGTTCTTCCGAAACCACCGCCTCCGAGGGAACTAACGTTCCCAGACCGATGGTCTGAAATTGCCGGGCATTCTGTTCAAAAATCAGCATCCCATCACCCCTCGTATAATTCAAATGATGCAGGCACATTATGGGGCGCCCACTGCAAACTTGTGATCGGGTTGGCATAACAGATATACACCTTTCCATCCTCCCAGTCACGGACTTTCATACCGATAGACACGTCCATATTGAGTACACCTGGGAAAATGCCATTCACATCCGGAATAGGTCTGACAGCATAGTTATTGGTGGCAACGTCAGGGGCATATACTTCGATTTTTTGAATATCCGTTCGTGCCTGGTAGCCAATGCTCTTATACTGCCACAGGCTTTTCGCCGTTGCTGTTTTTTCGTCTGGTGTCCATTCGTCCCACTCTTTCGCAAATGTACCTGCTGTGGCTGGAACGTCCATTTTTGCCGCCGCAAGCACCTTTGTCATTTCCGCACCGACCGACATCAAATTGACAGATGCCGCTGCCGCTCCTTCCTCACGGATTTCATCAAAAGATTTGTTCAGTTGCTTTTCGATGCGGTCAAGCTGTGTTTCCTCTGTTTCTGGTTCAGGAAATTCAAAGTCAAAATTTCCTGTTTCTTCGTGGTAGTACATGCCCACTTCTGTTTTTTCCGTCGTTTCGATTGCAGAAACAGGATTTCCTTCAATATCCGGCGGATAATACGGTGCTGTTTCCGCTTTCTTAATATCAACTACAACATTTTTTAAAACCATTGCATAAATCAATCTGAACCAGCCCCCCATCTAAAGATAACAATACCATTACCTCCATTTCCGCCTTTGTTTGATAGTCCTTGACCGCCACCTCCGCCACCTCCATATCCACCATCGCCTCCGTTTTGGTTTGTTACGGATGCCGCGTTTCCACCATTTCCATAGCTACCACCGCCACCACCAATGCCATATTCACCAACTTTAGAACCTTTACCACCTATTCCGTATAGTCCATTCTCACCATTTCCACCTGTCCCATTTCTTACACCATTACCTCCTTTACCACCGCCAGAGCCACCGGCTGCACCGCCTCCACCATTTTCTGCTTCTTGACCACCTTGACCACCTGGACAAGTGACTATATTACCAACAACGGTAGCAGTTCCAGCTTTTCCCAATGGATCTTTGGGCTTCCCACCTTCTCCACCTTTTCCGATTGTAAAACTAATTTTTTGACCGGGTGACACAGCCGTAGTCTTTTTAATACAAGCAGCACCTCCACCGCCAGCTGGCACGCTGTTCCATTCCAAGGCGCCTCCGCCGCCACCACCGCAAGCAATGATGGTGATTTGGTTCACACTTTCTGGGACGGTAAAAGTGCCATCTTCTCTGAAAATTTCTTCACCATCTTTTAATTGTAACTTGATAATTCGATTCAACTTACCAAAAACAGTGTTATATGGTTCTCCGTCTGTTTCTTCACCAATTTTTGAAGGAATGTCAAAAGCAACAAGATCTGCAGATCCTTTAATTGATTTTTCCAATGCTTTCCAGAATGTGTCTGTCCCAGCCTGCAAAGACTCTTCAGAAGGCGTTCCAAAGTTATCGCGGATTGCATGCATGTCATCAAGGGCATTCTGGATTTCAGAAAACAGCACGACCAGTGCACCAAATTCGTTGCTTGCTTCGATTTGCTCATCGTTTCGCAGACCATCAATTACATACAGGTTGAACGGATTTGTAGAGAGAACTTCCTGTTGACCAGAGAAAATAGAGATTTGCAAAATCAATACACCAGTTTGTCCCAGAATATCAGTTTTTAATTCAAATTGACAACGCCCGTTTGTTGCATCTGTAATTACACCGTCAATGAATTTATCAATAGGTACTTTGAAATTACTATCAGGGTGCGACTTTGCACTCATGGTCACAGTATGACTTGTAAGGTCAATAGGTGTACCGTTACTGTACAACTGTACATCTAAAAAACGAGAAGCAACGTCACCTTTTACAGCCGTTACAATGCTGTTTATATTTTCGTTGATTGCAATAATCAACTTTGTATAATGCTTTGCCATCTACAACCACCTCCATCTTGGCTCAATTTCTATTTTTTCCACATCCCCGGTCCATGAGATTTCATTGTTCCCAACTTCCAATCTGGGAAACAAATCATCATCCAGATCAGACGGGGTATAGGTTACCCCCGCCCCGTCCAACACTTCCATCATTTCCGATTCCAGCACCACAGATTCCTGCAGTCCGTCCAGTCCATATTCCTTGCCATTAATGATAAGCGTAACACTGCCGGTTCCATAGATCTTGATCTTTGGTTCCGCTGCCACCGTTCCACGATTGCGCAGCAAAGACGGCTTTGTCAGCATAACAAAATCATCCGCTGCGTTGACACTGTACTTGAAGGGATAGGTGTCAAAGGTCACCTGAAATTTCTGGAAATACTGGAGCATCTTCCCGATGCTAATCTGGTTATCCACTCGAACACGATAAACCTTATCGGGTTCTGTGGAAAAAATGGCTTCGCCGCTTCCGTCCAGCCATGCACAGATGCCATCCAGATTGGCACGCTCCACAACGGCACATTCCACCACTTTGTTGTAATTTTCATAGGTTCCCTCATCCACATGAAGGACTCCATCCCTTCCGGGGATTTCTTGTGTGCTCACCCGTCTTTTTGGTTTGTACACATCCGGCATGGAGGTAACGATGACCCCCATGTCCAGACTATTCTTTCCCCGGAAGATAAAATATGGTTTATACAGTGTTTCAAACTTCATGCTTTTCCTCCTTTCCGGGTACTTTGCTGTCTACGGAAAAATTCCAGTTCTCTGGCAAAGGTTTCCACCGATCTGCCGTTTCCATTATCGATACGGTCCACATAGATATTGATATCTCCGTAAGCATAACTGCGGCTGTTGTTATTCTGCGTCACGCCGCCGGAAACGCCTGCCGGGCTTGGTACAACCTGCTGCATACCGCCGGCAATGATGCTGGAAAGTTTTTTGAGTTTCTTGATCCAGCCGACGCCAACCCCCTCCGCCATATATCCGCCGATTTCTTCATATACACCGGAAGGGCTGTTGATGTCCATAGCCGCCCTTGCTGCCCGTACCGCTGCTGCCAGCACTTCTGCAATGGCATTTACTACGCCGCTCTGCCCATCTCTGACGCCTTTTGCGACACATTCCATGAGCATCAAGCCCACATTCTGAAATTCCTGCTGGAATCCCTGTATCAATGTAATCAAACGATCTTTTAATGCCGTCAGATATTCCGTTAGGATGGGTTCCTGTTCCGTCATTCCGGCAGTTACACTTTGGAATGTCTGAACGGCTGTCGTTTCCTGACTTCCAGAAACAGCATTGCCCACAGCCTGTTCCAAGGCGGTTCCCATCTGTGTCCCCTGGGATTCCATACCAGCCGTGAACTGTCCGGCAGCCTGGGTCCCTGCCGCAAAAAGCTGTCCCTGCATATCTGCAATACTCTGGGGCAATTTCTGAAAATAGTTCTGCTCCAAAGAAGAAAACTCCGACTGATATACTTTTGCCGCTACTTCCTGAGCTGCTTTCTGCTTTTCTGCAAACAACTGCACATAGTCATCAAAGGCACCATCAGACATGGAAATCAGCTTGTTCATGTAGTCCATGGCATCTTCCATGCCCATATTGGTGATTTCCGATAGCAATCCATCCGAGAGCCCTCTTTCCTGCAGCTTATCCAGAGCGTCCCCATATTTCTGGATCTGGTCAATCTCTTTCTGCAAATCTCCCAGCTGAAATTTTTCACCAATTACATTGCCTTCTTCGTCCTTGATGTCAATGCGCTGGAACAATTCTCCATAATCAGCCAGCTGATCCTGCAAACTTTCCTGTTTGCTTTCGATGGCATTCAGAGCGGACTCGTATTCCTGCTGGAATGTCTGCAATTCCTGCAAACGGGCTTCATTGGCTTCTTGGGCAGTGGTTCTGGCTGCTTCCACCTGCTTTTTGTTCCATTCCGCTTCCAGTTCGGAAATTTCCTCTCGGATTTTCTGGATGTTCTCCCCTTCGGCTTTGCTCAGTTCTTGATATTTCTGGCTCAGGTTATTCTGATACTGTTTCAGTTCTTCCGCAGCCGCTTCCTCTGATGCTTTCTTCTGTTCCGCTTCGATTTTCTGATTGATCTTATTGATTTCAGCTTGGAGCACATCCCCTACTTTTTGGGCAGTTTTCTTTGCCACGGTAACTGCTCCATCCATTTTGCTTGCCGCATGGAGCACACCGTCTGTCAAATCCTCCATGGCAGAGATGGGGGCATCAGCCTTCCCCTTCAGACCATTTGCCAGACCGATGTCAACATTCTCTCCCACATCTTCTGACCACTTGGAAGGGGAATGTGTATCAAACCCGCTTTTCCCGGTGAAAATGTTTTTGACAGTGTCAACTACCTCGGATGCCGCCGCTCCAATTTCTCCAATCTTGGATTTGATACCATTTTTCAAACCTTCAAGAATATTTTTGCCAATCTCAAGCATTTTCGCCGGCAGTGTTTTGAGGATGTTGAGAATGCTTGTCCCAACAGAACGAACAACGCCCACAGCCGTTTCCACCATAGACCGCATCCCTGTACCAAGAGAAGAAATGCCATTGGAACCAATGGTTTTCAGTGCAGCCGGAATATTGGAAAGGGTCGTTTTGATGGAATTGAGAATATTGCTGACCGTTGTTTTTACTGCTGGTCCCATAGACTTGATACCGTTTCCCAGTGCAGTGATTAGACTTTTACCCAATGACAACCAGTTGAACGCCAAAAAGGCGCTGACGATTGCCTGTATAATCTGTGGGATATTTGCCACCAATGTAGGAATGGCTTTTACCAATCCAATGGCAAGATTCTTGATCAGCGTCAGTGCTGCCACAACGAGTTTTGGTGCATTATCATTGATGATGCCCGCAATATTGATGACGATCTGGGGTATGGTTTCAATCAGCGTCGGCAGGTTTTGAATGATGCCGTCTGCCAATGTCTGCAGCAAGGACAGCCCCGCATCCACCAGCGTTCCGACCCCACTTCGCAGCCCTTCCGTAAATCCTACCAAAGACTGTAAACCGCTTTCGATCATCAAAGGAAGGCTTTCTTTCAGCTTTGTCTGTAAACCGTTGATCAGATCCGTAATGACAGAAAAACCACCTTCTACACCGCCGTTTTGGAAGCCGTCCATGACATCCAGCAGATTTGTCAATAAAGCATTTCCCAGATTTTTGACGTTTGTGGTCAGCGGCATCAAAGCCGTTCCCAAACGCCCTGTGGTCTGCTCCCATGCGGCACTGGCACGGTTTGCCGCTTCCAGTTCTGCATTGTTTACCCGCCAAGCTTCTGCCGCCTGCATCAATCCCTGATCGGACAATTCCTTCAGCACCAGATTTGCCCGCTCACTTTCGGTCTTTGTGGCTTCCAGTTTTTTATTGAAGTCATCCTCACTGGTACCTGCCCAGTTCAACACGTCCGCAAAAGAACCTGTTACCGTTCCTGCTTTGACCGTTTCGTTGATGGATTCCGCCAAGCTGTCAATAGGAATGGAATCACCATAGGTTGCCCATGCGCCGATTGCACCATCTGTCATTTGTATCAGCTGTTCCTGAGATAATTTCAACGCCTGCAGGTTTGCTGCTGCCGTTGCCGCCGACTGGTTATCCCCCAATACGCCATAAAGCTGTGTATAGGTCTGTTTGGTCTGCTCTGCGGAATATCCCGCCCTCTGGCTGGAAACGTCCAGCGTCCCCATGATTTTATTGTATTCCTTGGTGCTTTCCACCAACGAAACAATGCCGCTCACCAACGACTGTACGGCTCCGGCAATGACACCGCCGGCAAAAGCATCTTTGAAGGAACTTCCAACAGACTTTGCTTCTCTTCCCGCATCCTGCAGATCGTCAGATAGATCATCTGCTGATTTTCCAAGACTATCCATCTGCCGCTTCATTTTGTTCATATCAGCTGTAGCGCTGTTGATCTGGGATTCCAGATTATTTACCACACGCACCTGTTTGTTATAAGCATTTTGTGCCCGGATGACTTCTGTGGAATTGGTGCCGAAACTTCTGGTGGCATCATCCAGTTCCTTTGCCAGTTGGTCCAGTTTTGCTTTTGCACGCTCAGACTGTCCAGTCAAAAGGGAAATTTTATCCGCACTAGCTTGGATAGACCGTTCCAGCACTTTTCCTTGGGCGGTCAAAGATTCCTCGCTGTCCTCCATACCTGTGAAAGAGGAAACCACCGCTTTCATTTCGGAACCCAGATTTTTCAACTGGGCATTGACAGCGCTCAAACTGTCCCGAAAGGATTTCTCACCATCGATGCCGATTCTTGCACCAATGTCTGTTGCCATTTCATCTCACCCCCTTCCGGAAAGAAAAAAGCGCCTGTAAATACAGACGCTTACTTCAACTTCAATATTTGAAAAAATTCTTCTCGTTCTTCTTCCTCCGTTTTAATGTGCTTCAGCTTTGCCCCTTCTGTCTTGATCTGCTCAATGGCAATCAGGTCGCACAGTTCCCCAAAGGGCATCTGCCAAACCAGCGTATAGGGAATGCCGATCCTTAGACCGTACCAGATGTACCATCGGATGCTTTCGTTTTTCTTCTTCTGGGCTTTGGGGCTTTTTCCTCTTTTTTATCTTCTTCATCTTCTTCCGTTTCCACCTCCCGTTTCATGTTTCCGGTAATGGTCGCAAAAATATTGAATTTCAGTTCTGCGATATCATCCACCCCAACGGCATCCAGAAGAAAATCTTCTGTCAGCGGTTCCGGTGCGTCGTTTCCCATCAGTTTCTGGTAAGCGCTGCCGGCTCTGCTCATTTCCGACAGCAGCCAGAAGCATTCTGTCAAAACCTTTCCAATATCTTCAGCTTCACTTTCCAGCGCACTGCCGATATTGTCGATGGAACCATATCTTTTATTACACTCCACAATCACCCTTGCGCTGAAACTCAAAGGGTACTTTGTCCCTGCAACCTCCATCATACCTGTTTTCATGGTATTCCTCCTTTATTCTGCCCAATCTTCCAATCCTGCGGCTTCATTTTCACCCGTATCCGCTGCCGGGCTTACGGCTCCCCCGCAATGGACAGGAATTGTTTGATTGCCGCTTCTGCGTCTGCCTCGCTGTTCATGACGCTGGATACCTTTTTCCATGTGTGTTTCTCTGCATCACTGCGCAAAATGGTACCAGAAATTTCCGGTGTACCAAATTCAATGGTTTCTCCCTGTGTGGTAAAGGTATCGCTGGGATTGTTCAGCTTGATTTTAGGCAAGATCACTGCCTGATACCCAATCACATTGTTGTTCTGCACTTTTACAATGGCGCCAAAGCCCAGATAAGGCGTATTCTGGTCATCATCCCAGTTATACCATTTGGGTGTTTCTGTCTGGATATCCTCGCTGGTAATGGTTTCTTCCGTAACACCCAGCACCTTCATCATCACATCAGGCAGCAGATCATCCGTGGTCAATGTCAGACTGCCGCCGCTGAAGGTATTGGCACTTTCCGCCGGACCGTTATCGGCATACAGGATGTTGTCGTCGCCTTCTTCCAGTTCAATGGACAGTTCCACAGCTTTACCGATCAATGCCCCTTCTGAATAGGTGACTGTGCTTCCTGTGTTGCTGTATTTCGCACAATACGGTTTGCTCAAACCAATCTTTGCCATCTATATCACTCCTTCACGATTTTTTTGATTTCTGTTTCAAATACTTCTTTCATCTTTTGCTCTGCTGCACCTTTGCTGCTGCGAATGGAACGGTCGAAAAAAGGTTGTTTGCTGCTGAATGAAGTCCCGCTGTTAAACACACGGGCAATCATGGCATTGGGCTGTCCCTGGGGATATTTCTTGGTCTGGATGCTGTTGTATCCATCAAAACCTGCCCGCACATGCAAAAAGCCCTGATCGTTTTCCATAGGCGAAAGCCCAAAGCTTTCCTGCAGCCCTTGTTTCTGGGTTTCCCGTCTTTTCGTTTCATAAGCGGATGGTCCATCCGTTCGCAGACCTTCAATGCCGGAACGAATGGCATCGGCAGTCACTTTGGCACCTTCATACACCGCTTGCTTTGCGATGTCCGTGGTATTTTGTTCCAGCTTTTCCAGCTGTTTCAGATAGCTTTCCAGTCCAGTAAAGGCAATTTTTGCCATCAGTCAACCACCTCCCACCGCCATTCATAATGGATATATCTCGTTTCTTCCTCGTACTGTACGGAGTTAAGGGAATAGGAGATTTCCGCATCCTCTAAAGCCCTTTGGATTTCTTCCCTTGCAGGATCCTGCTCTGTTTTCGTGAAAAAATCAATGGTGCCGGAAAGGACTTGTCCGATCTTCCGATTGTCTGCCGCAAGTTCTGCCCCTTCGCCGTCTTCTGCCCATACCACATATCTGTCTGACGGATGGAGGGCGTAATAGTGAAATACCTCCACATCCACCTGCAGCAATGCTTCTTTGATTTTATCTTCCGGGTACATTGCCTTCCTCCCATCTTTCCAACGTCAATTTTGTGATTTGCAGTCCATTTTCGTCTTTTGTTTTCTGGGCAAGGAGCACACGGAACCCCCTGCCATCATCCAGCTTCACCAGATCTGTCACACGGATATCCTGCCACAAAGGGACATTGACCACAGCTTCCGCCTGTTGTTTCGCCTGTAATGCCGTATAATACCGCTGGAACCCCAAGGTATCATAGCCAAAGTAATGCCGATCCTGTAAGACCGGCGTTTCCTTCGGCATGGCACCCGGCAGCGCTGTATTTTCCATGCGGTAAACCTCTAAAATGCCATCATCGAATGTCATAAAGCACCGCCTTTCTGGGAAAAGAGCAGGTTATTCAGCTCATACCGCAAAAAGCGTGGCATCGCCGTATCCGTTCCGCCACGTTTCCGAAACAAATAGGCGGCGTAATGAATCTGCACCATATCACATTCCAGATTCTCCTCCACCAGCTTGATGCCTTCCCGCTGGATGGAAGATGCCGCCGCTTCCAGCAGCCAACGCAAATAATCATCATTGGCAGTGGTAAGCAACTGCAAATCTTTTTTTAACAGCAGCAGCCGTTCCTCTGTGGTCATTGCCATTCCCCCTTTTAGGCAGCGGTATGTGTCACGACTACCTTATAAATCCTTGTGCTATTGCCGTAACGCACCGTAATGGTCAGGGTGTTTTCCCCTTCTTCCCAGGTTGCGGCTGTACCATTTGCCACTGTTTTCTCGCCGTGGCTGATCTCCACCGCAGCCCCTTTGCGCAAAGGTGTGGCTGTGATGGTATTCGTCGCGTCGCTCGTTTCTGCCGTATATTCCAGCACATCCGGCTGGAAAGACGGCGTCAAAGCCAATGAGCCAATCTTGAGCGCAGAAAGGCTCGCTGTTAAGGGTTTGCGGTATCTGCGGCAAATGTAACGTCATTATCGGAAGGCGCTGCATTGTTGATGCCGATTGTCACAAATCCCTCTGCAATCACCGGCATGCCATCGTATCTGGCAGTCCCTTTGAACACGGTCTGATCTTCCAGGAACAGTACATGTTCAGACTGTTCCAGCTTCACGCCTGCCCGCTCTGCCAGCAGATACAAATCCCCGTAACCGCCAATGATAACATTATCCGGCATAAAATTCAGATCCACGATCTCGCCGCCAATGACAGGCATGGTATTGTTCATCCCTGCGGTAATAGCGCCTGCCGCATTAAAAGAAAGGGATTCTGCCAACAAAGAGGTATGTGTGGTTTCATTCATTGCCCAGAATTTATCGCCGCTGCTGTATTCCCCCTTCGCTTTGCCGCCGGCTTTGATGATCTCCTGGAACAGCTTGGTGCCGGTGCTGTTTGCTGTGGGAATGGTCACCATGTTGCTGGTATGCAGATCTTTCCATTCTCTTGCCTTATCGGAATAATTTTCCGGCTTTTCTGTCTGTGCCAGTCTGGTATAAATACCCAAAGGCATTTTTACGCCTTTCCCGTAAAGGATCGCCTTATCCAGCGCAAGACCAATGGCTTTGCCAATACCGGAAAGCAGTTCTGTGGCAAGGGCAATGTCACTGTCTTCCAAAGTGGCATTGCAGACAGGCACATACCCGCTGACTTTATATCCATCTGTTTCCACCTGATTGAACAGGAATGTCAGTTCATTTACTTTGCCGCACATTTCCGTCCAAACGGCTTCGGGAATGGTGCCCATGATATTCTGACGTGCAGTGCCGCTGACAGGTCTTACATAGACTTTTCCGTACAGCTTGGAAAACTGCACCAGATTTTCCCGGATCAGCCCCAGCATCACATCGGGAATGGTCAGTTCCGCCCCTGAAACACTTCTCTGCTGTCCCGCAAAATTACGGACTCTGGTCAGGAAAGACTGCACATCTTCACGGGCGAAGAAAGCAGTTCTTTCCTCCATGTTCAAATGAAAAAATTTTCTCTGTTCCATCTTCGTTTCTGCTCCTCTCTTTTCGTTTGGATTCTCCTTCTTTGTGGCAGCAGCAGCGGCACGCTGTTCTTCTGCGGCAATTTCCTGTCCCAGCCGCTCCACTTCCGCCTCCAGCTCCCCTTTCTGGGTTTCATGTTCATCCTTTTCCTGCTGAAAAACTTCCGCCGCATCCTCTACTGCCTTACGGTCTTCCTCCGATGTTTCTTCCGTCATTTCCGCAATGGCTGTTTCCAGTTCCTTTTCCCGTGTGGAAAATTCCGCATCTTTCTGCCGGAGCTGTTCCAGCTCTTTTTTTCTGGCGTCCAACTTGGAACGCAGTACCAATGTTTTCAATGCCATTTACATTTCCTCTCCTTTCAGTTTTGCCAGCGTTCTGGCTTTCCAAAGTTCCAGATGCCGCTTTCTGTGATCTGTCAGCTGGGCTTTTCTTGCTGTCACCGCCGTTTCGGTATAGGCAGGGAATGTGACCACCGAAACCTCATACAATTTGACTTTTTTGATTGTCCAATGGACAGCGCCGCCGCTTTCGGAAAATTCCTCCTCCAAAATATCAAAGCCAAAACTACACTGATCCACATCTCCCCGCTTCACCCGCTCATACAGGTTCATGGCGTCCATATCTTTGGGATTGATTTTCACCTCACCCCAAAGACCACGGCTGTCTGTTTTCAAAGTCAGCGTGCCTGCCTTCGTCCTGCCCAATACCAATCTGGTTTCATGGTCGATCAGACAGCGGATATCATCGGATAAGGCACCGTCAAAAGCTGTTTCCGCAATGCTTTCCGTTGCGCCATCCCAAAGTTCATAGTTAGAACCGAATACAGAAAAATAGCCGCTGATATAAAGATCATCGGCTTCTGTTCTTGTTTGAAATTCCGTTGCCACACTGCGCATCTGTCGATCTTCACGCATTTGAGCCATCACCCCCATTCAATTTCTTCTGATCTCCGATCATCCCCTGCGGGATATAGTTTTCCAAAATAACCAGCTCGTCCAAGCCTTCTTTGGGGCTTTGTCCTGTCCAATCCCGCACCTCGTTGCCTGTCATAATGCCTCTGGTGTAAAGATTTGCCCCCACCTCCGAAAGGGTCTTGATATCATAGGCATAGAGGGAACGAAGGTTGAAACGAAAATACCAATCCTGTGAAATCAACAGTTTTTTCGTCAGCTCCTGCTCGATTGCCTGACAGATGGGACGCAGTCTGGTATTGACAAAATGGTTCCACTCGCTTTCCTTGTATTCCCCTTCCCCTACCACAAAAGATGGTACATCCAAAATAGCGGCAACGGTCTTTTTGTCCATTTTGATGCTGTCAGATATGGCAATGTCATTGAGGGACAAAGGGCGTACTTCGATAACTTCAAACTGTTCCGCCGGCAGCATCCACGGCTCACCGGCACGGGAACTTTCCACATACTGTTCCAGCAAACGGCTTCTGCCTTCTTTGTTGGAAAACTCCTCTGTCAGACCATCCACTTTGACAATCATGGAAGGCTTCCATTTGCTTTCCATAAAGCCTTTCTTTGTGATGGCTGCCTGTTTCAGATTGTCTGCCACTTCTTTCAAGCAAGCCCGATAGCCGCTGCCTTTCCAGTAAAAACCGCTGTCCGGATTGATGACAAAATGCAGTACATCCTGGGGCTCATAAGGAATGCCCTGTATCATGATCCGATAACCAAAACCATCCTGAGCAAAAGATACCGCCGAAGCTGGTACCGGCACCAAATCGGACAAAAGCCCCTGTTCCGTCAAAGGCAGCACCACACTGTTTCCATCACCTTCTAACAGCAGCGTCCGCACCACTGCCGCCATGAAGGTTTTTCGTGTGGTGTATCTGTTTGGCGTGATATCCACCTTTCTGGATAACCCATTCTGGATGCGGGTATCCCCGTTTTCCGTATTTGCCATCAGGTGGATGGTCATGCTGGAAATTAGATCTGCGATTTTGTTGACAGCAGCCATAATTTCCGGGTTATGGGACAATTTTGTATATCCCGTTCCGCACAGAATATCATAGGCTGCCGGAGAACACAAAAAGGATGTTGGTTCCGCCCTTGTTTTCGTCTTACCGTTTTTCTTTTTCCTGCTCATAGAAAACCACCTCCCTTATTGCAGCCAGTCACTTGCTTTCTGGCTTTTTTCCATATCGATGAGCATTTGTTTTGTGGCAATGACATCTGCGTCAAAAAGGTCAATGCGCTGATTGGGCTGTATCTTTTCAAAGCGTACAAAATCGTCACTGTCTTCAATGGCTTTCACATTGCCGATGCAATAGGCGTATGCCATATTCCCCAAATAAGAAAAGCGCCCCCGCTTGATCTGTTTTTCGATCTCACGAAACGCTTCTGTTTTTTCTACATATCGTTGGGACTGGTCACGCATCTTGAATCCCGCTTTTTTCATTTTCAACACAAACTCTCTGGCATATCGTTTGTCATAGCCCACCCATTTGATTTTGAATCCCATTTGCTTCATGGATAAAAACCATTTCACAACGTCCTCATACTCAATGACCTCATGGTTGCATAGCGTCAGCCATCCCATTTCTTCCCACCAAAAGAAAGGGATGTTGTCCTCCTCCGCCTTCAGATGGGCTTGCACCACAGGAATGAATCCATGGGTGATACAAATATCCACATCCTGATACCGACCATGGAGGGAAGTCCCCGTCAGGTCGTAAAGTTTGGACAGATCGGCACCACCATACCAAGTGATGGGCAGCTTTGCCAGTTCTTCCAGTGTCCAGTGATACTTGCTGTCAGAGGCTTCCACTTCTGCCATATCGAAATAAGTTTCCATGGCAGAGGTAAACACGTTGAGGGACTTTGCGAAAAAATCCTTTCTCTGCTGTGGATCATTTTGCGCTTGGAACGCATCATTCTGCATTTCTTCCGGTCGGATGGATGCGCCATAGGCAGGGTTTGCCATTTCATGTGTTTTTGGGTTTGTGTAATCAATAAATTTCTTTCCATTTTCTCCCGGCATGGGGTCTGCTTCGCAGATGAATATAAAATATTGCTCGTCAGAAATCTCTCCATCCAGCACCCGTTTGCAGTACCGCACCCGCTGCGCCAAAAAGCTGTTGGGATCATCCCCTGCAGTGGAAATGCCAATCATCAGCTTATTGGTGTAAGCCTTCATGGCTTCTTTGAATAGGTTGTACTGCTTTGGTTTCTTGAACGCATGGATTTCGTCCGCAATGGCTACGTTGCAGTTAAAGGAATCCTGGGCGTCAGGGTTTGCTGCCAGTGCTGTCAGGTCAAATAAACCGCCACCCAGTTCCGCTGAAATGGAATGCTCATTGTTGTTGTCAATGATACGAAAAGGTCCGCCGCTGGCTTGATCTTCCCCCATATTTTCGATGTTGTACTTTAGGAAATCAAAGGTTTCCAAGGTCTGTTTCAATGCCGCCGCTACCACATATATTTTCGATCCTGACATGCGATATAACAACCCCAATGCGTAAGCTAGCGCCGCCGCAAAGCTTGTCTTGATATTTTTTCTTGGGATAAAAATCAAAGCTTCATGGAAGCGGTTGATCTTTGTCCCTGCCATCTTGAACCCCAGCAGGTTGTAGATAATGAATTTATGAAAGGGCAAAAGATAAAACGGCGTCCCTCTTAAAGGCATGCCGTCCTGCCGCTCCCCTTGTTGGTGGCAAAGAGTCTTTTCTATGATGCCGATGCAAAATTCTGCGTCCCGTGGCTGGAAATCGTAAGCGGGATTTTTGAGATCCGACAGAAAGCGTTCACAGCCCTTGATCCGGTACTGGTTGGCTGGAATTTTTCCTGACACGACATCTTTGGCATAGTTCATAACCGTATCCCAATTTTTGTATTTACTCATCCAAAGACCTCAGCGCCGCCCCCAGCACGCTGTCCTTTCTGCCTTCTAACCCTTTTGCCCGGATCTGCTTCAAACCTTTGGGGGTCAGCCCGAACGTAGTTTCCATTTCCAGCAGCTCTTTGCGCAATGTTTCCATAGCCAGATACATCGCCGTCTTTCTGCGATTGGTAGCACCGCTTTTGTTTGTGTATTCTTCTGTGATTTCACACCCGCCCTGATACCACTGCTCCTGCAGCAGATCATATTGCAGACGCAGATCCGCATACCGCCGGATGCTCACATCAAATTCCGGTATATACGTTCCCGCTTTTTTCATACTGCTTTTTGTTTTTGAGAATATTTTTTTCACCTGTTTTTGATATTCTGTTTCCATAGCTTTCCCCCCTTTCTGTTTTTTTCGTAGAGTTGGAAAGACCTCACCCCACACACTGGCAGTACAGCACCGGTGATGGCTTATGGGAGGGGGGATCTCTTTTTCTTCCGCCAGTCCACGCCTGGTACTGTGATCTGCATCAGATGTTTTCCCATGGCTGTCAGCCCGCCGGTCTTTGGATTTTCTAATTTTTTATGGGTGGAAAAACTGACAGAAATCAAATTCCAATCCTCCCATTGATATTGCGGATACTCCGCAGCTGGGTAAATATGATGCACCATTTGTGCTTCTTCGGTCTTCCCGTACCAACCAGAGATCACGTCTTTGTATCCGTCTAAACGAAGGATTTTGGCTCGTTTTTTCTTCCATTTTTGTTTGTTATAGTCCATAATGCCCCTCCGTTCCGCAAAAGAAAAAGGACCATTGCTGGTCCTTTGTGGTTCCCTTTTAGTTCCATGATGCCATATTAGCATAAATTTATGGGGCATTGTGGGGCATCTTTATGAAATTTCAAAATGTTTCAGTGCATGTCCGTGAAGTTTGGTCACATGACGATAGCTATACTTCATTTCTACCGCAATTTTCTCCCAGCTTTGTCCAATAAGATAACGCCTGGACAGGATTTCTTGTTCTGTTGGATCCGGGACCATGCTAATCTGATGACGGATTTCCCTATAAACAATCATCTGCATTTCCTTTTCCGCTTCCAGTTCCCTTACCAGCTCGTCCCATCTCGCCGCATATCCAGACAAATCAGATGTACCGCTTCCTTTCGGCATCCCGTCTCCCAATCCCACAGGGCTGGTCTCGCTGGAACGCAGTTCTTCGATTTCTTCCTGAATCACTTTCGCCCTGCGCTTTGCTGCCTGATATCTTCGCAGGTACTGCTTCTTTTCTTCATTGTTCATCGGTATTCCCTCCCCGTAGGTTTATGACGGATTTGGATTCTCTCGATCAACTCGAAGTCACAGATCCGCAATAAATCTTTGATTAGTCTGATGATGCGGTTGGCATCCTCATCGGCTTCCTGCTCCCGTTTATGTATGGCATGTAAAACCGT
>OGZX01001889.1_pt1 | contig 18915 bp, 13 predicted proteins | sample 1576881 | NCBI WGS metagenome assembly OGZX01 (sample SAMEA3541542, study PRJEB24748) | human gut metagenome | biome: human gut; feature: human-associated habitat; material: faeces | place: China | collected 2012
ATATCCGGCAGAGAGGACGATGTAACAGCCGGTACGTAAGCCTGTTTATCTCTACGAGGGTCCAAAGGATTCGTTTCACGGGCTCTTCTCCTCACGTCGTTCAAGTAAGTCAATGCCTGCATCGATTTGCCATTTTCATTCAAAACTTCGGCATACATTAAAAGAACATCCGAATAACGGATCAACCGGATATTGTAACTGATCATCCACACATCAAACCCTGTTTTCTCAACCATAGGAACGGTCATCTTATAATCGTGATATCCGCTCTGTGATTCCGCATTATCCTGATCTTCCGTATCGCCCACATAGCGGTCGCCGGTTTGAGTAAAGACATAAGTAATACGAGGATCATCTGTATCGAATGCATTATAGAGGTCTTGTGTCGGAACATGGAAACCATATCCCTGATAACCGCTTACACGACGGCTGGTGAAGAAATGAGGAACATTTGTCCCGGTAGCAATCGTCTTGTCATAGACTTTATTAGATATCTCGAACACAGATTCCGTACCATTTTCATATTCCTGACGCCAATTCATTCCATAATCCGAAAGCAGGCTATAATCCTTATCTACCTCGACAATATCATGCAATACAGCTTCTGCCAAACTAAAATCACCTTTAAACATATAGGTCTTTGCAAGCATAGTCTTTGCAAAACCACGTGTCACCCGATAAGCATCTTCCGCCCCATAAAATCCTTTTGCAGGAAGCTCAGATGCAGCAGTCAGGTCCTCGATAATAAATTCATATACTTTTTCTACCGGAGAACGGGGAACCATCAGAATTTCAGCGGGCAGCATAGGTTCTGTCAACAAAGGAACTTCCCCAAATGTAGTGACAAGGCAATAATAACCAAATGCTCTCAATGCTTTCGCCTCATTTGCATAACGGGTCAGCGTCTCTTTGTCACCTATTGCATTCGGGGCATAATGAATAACATCGTTACAGCGGTTAATCAACCTATATAAAATTTCCCAGCGGCGACCTACCTCGCCATTAGTTGTATAAATCGTAAAATTCGCCAGGTCGCGTACTTCACCACGGTCACCGTCGCCACCGCCACCTTTTAATGCATCATCGGTAGTACAATCCCCTATAAAATAGTGATTCAATGCATATTCGTTCCAGGTTGTGCGCAATTGCAGGTAAGCCCCGGTCAACGCCTGTTCAATATCACTTTCTTTCTGGTAATAATTATCACTTGTCGTTTTACCATAACTTGGTTCATCAAGAGAGCAGCTGTATAATCCTAGCCCTGCAAGTGCCCAACAGATTATTAATATTATTTTTTTCATACTTTTTTTCTTTTAGCATAGATTTAAAACTGTAAATTAACTCCGAAAGTAAAAGTTCGCGAAGAAGGATAGCGGGTTGCGTCAACTCCCATATTCAACGGACTGTTAATTCCTAACTCAGGATCAAGACCGGAATAACCAGTCAGAGTAAACACATTCTGTCCGCTTACATAAAACCGGCAGCTGGAGAATAATTTTGTTTTCTGACAAATAACACCAGGTATCGTATAACCGATTTGCATATTCTGCAGACGTAAATAAGAACCGTCTTCCACATAGAAAGAAGAACTTCTCATATTATTATTGGAACTGGAATTGGTTATACGCGGATAGACAGCACCGAAGTCTCCATCTTTGGTCCATGCCTGTGTATAAGCATCAGCCAATGCATTCTGACGTCCTGCTGAAGCCAGATTTCCTTTCGCTACATTCCAAATATCGTTACCGATAGTTCCCTGAAATGCCATACTGATATCGAAGTTCCTGTAGCTGAATCCTAAATTAAAACCATAAATCAAATCCGGGTTCGGGTCACCGATGAATGTGCGGTCATCATCATCATTCAATACACCGGACTCTCCCAGTTTGGCAAATTTGAAATCACCGGGCTGTGCATTAGGCTGTATCTTCGTTCCATTCTTATCGACATAATTGTCGATCTCCGCCTGATTCTGGAATATGCCAATCTGTTTATATCCCCAGAAACGTCCGATCGGACCACCGACATACGTACGGCTGACATCTCCACTTAAATAATCGGATGTCAGTTTAGTCACTTCGGTTTTATAAGTTGACATGTTTAAACTAACATTATAATGGAAGTCATTACCTATCTGGTTACGGTAATTGAGAACTAACTCCAAACCTTTATTCTTCAAGTCACCGGCATTAAAGAACGGGCTATTGGGAAATCCTCCGAAGGAAGGGATAGGCATATTCAGCAACATATCCTTAGTCTGTTTCACATAAAAGTCCAGACTCATATCCAAGCTATTTCCGAAGAACGACATATCCAGGCCGACATTGGTTTGCTGACTGGTTTCCCATTTGATATCCTTATTTCCCACATAGGTCGGAACATATCCCTGTGCATAACCATTACCAAAATACCATTGCATTTCGTCGTTCGTTCCAATCAAAGTCAGCGGGGCATCCCTGTCGATGCGCTGGTTACCGTTCTGTCCCCAACCTACACGTACCTTAAGGTTAGAAATCGTGTTTTCAATATCCAAATTCTTGAAAAAAGCTTCGTTGTTGACTCTCCATCCCAACGATACCGACGGGAAGTATCCCCAACGGTTACTACTTGCAAATCTGGAAGAACCATCAGCACGGAAATTCACCGTAGCCAGGTATCTGTCATCATAGACATAATTGATACGGCCCAAATAAGACAGCATGGAAGAAGTTATTTTATTACCAGAGGTTTTATCTCCCAATGTCTGTGCATCCAGAATATGATAAATATCATCATTGCCCAATGCATTTCTTTTGAAAGCATTGATGCTTTCCGCACTATTTTTCTCATACGTCATTGCCACCAAAGCGTCAAATTTACTTTTTCCCACACTGGCATTATAGTTAAGCCGCTGTTCAACCTGATAATTGAACGTCAAGGAACTGTTATTATTCAACTGGGTCTCGGTACTGTATTTACTTTCCTTGTTTGCCAGATTATCGTCAGAGAAGATTGAAGAATAAACCGGACGAAAATCCTTGAAGGTGTCGTGATATCTTTCAAAACTATATTGTACACGGTAACTCAATCCTTTTAATAATTTCACCTGTGCGAATACATTTCCAAATGCATTAAATATATCATTATATCTGTCAGGAAGTTCAAGCATGGCTACCGGATTCGGATCATAAGACCATTCCGTAGGAGCGTACTTATTATATTCGTAATTTTCCGAAAGCGGATCTACCAATGGATTTATAACAGGGGTAAAAGGGTCGGCTTTCTGGATGAAATCGAACGAAGGAATTGCGCCTGCATCCCGTTTCTTGATCTTTGCCAGATTGACATTCGCTCCCACCGTAATAAAATCATTAATATCGTATTCCTGATTCAGCTTCAATGAAAGTCTTTTAAATTCAGTAGTAATAAGAGCACCCTGATCGTCCACATATCCCAGGCTAAGAGACGACCTGGACTTATCGGTACCTTTACGGATACTCAAATTATAATTCTGATTAAAAGCCGTACGGGTAACTTCATCCCACCAGTTTGTATTATACCCCTTTTTATATTGGTTGGTAAACAGGTTTTTCATAGAAGACTGGAAACTTTCATCATTCTTATAAGCTTCCATAATGAAGTTATAGTACTGATCGCTATTCATCATATTCAGAGCCTTATAACTGTTTTTAATGCCGACATAAGCATCCAGTGTGACGATTGTCTCACCTTTCACGCCTCCCTTGGTCGTTATTAATATCACCCCGTTCGAGCCTCTTGAACCATAGATAGCGCAGGCAGAGGCATCTTTCAACACTTCCATCCGTTCAATATCGGAAGGATTCAGGCTACTTATGTTATCCATAAACTGTCCATCAACAACATATAACGGATTGTTATCATTGACAGTACCTAATCCCCTGACGCGAATTACCGCGTCTGATCCCGGTTGTCCGGAACTGGCAGCAACAAATACACCGGCTGCTTTACCTGTCAATAACTCGGAAGCATTGGAAACGGCATAGTTCTTAATATCTTTGCTGTTAATAGATACCAGCGATCCGGTAAGGTCGCTTTTTTTCTGAGTACCATAACCGATGACAACCACCTCGTCCAACTTATTGTCGGATACAAGATTGACATTATAGACTCCACTTTTTGCAATATTCAATGTCTCTGTTTGATAACCTACATAAGAGAATGAGACCTGATTTGAAGAGATTGTAAAAGCATATTTCCCATCAATATCAGTTACGCTACCATTCGTCGTTCCTACCTCGAGAACGGTAACCCCGATCAAAGCTTCGCCGGTATTACTATCGTATACCGTACCTGAGATATTCTTCGTTTGCTGTGCAAAAGCATCTAAGCTAAACAAAAGAATAAAAGCTAATAATAATAAATGTTTGCTCATAATAAATTAGTTAGATTAATTATATGAAATGATATTTTGTTTATTGGCAATAATCTTACCATCTGTTAAACTCAATGTTGTTCCCACCGGCAACTCCACAATAATCCTGGCCTCTTTGCCCGGAATGTCAAAAGAGCCTGTTGTCTTTATGTTTTTCGCTACGTATTCTTTTGCTACAATATCAAATAAATCACATGCTTGCGAAGACGTATAATGAATAGATTTAGACTCTCCATAAGGATTATAATAAAGATAGACCGGATAAGGCTTTTCTGTATAGAAATCTGTTGCATTACAATCCAATTGCAGAATACCTTCTACATTCGTCGTATTGACAATAGCTCCAAGTATACCGACAGGGGAAGAACTGTACACACTGAACATGCTCTCCGTCGGATTACCTTCGATCCATTTAGGGCCATCGCCGATCGCAACTGGGCTCACACCTTTTAATTCTTCTTTCCCGTAATCATCCTCTTTACGCAACCCTTCATAGGATACATTATTGTTCGTTATATCCTTCAACTCAGGTGCCCACTGGTGCTTTTCATCGATATTGCCCGGATAGAACAAGCGACAGGCACTGGCATTATTCAACATCCATTTACCTATGGCCTTTGCAAACTGAGGCTGGTATTTGACCATCGGGATAAAAGGCCATGCCGGTTTGATACTATTCATAAAGAAGGCATACCCGCCTCTGTCGGTTATACTGCCTTGCAAACCGCTGACATCATAATCACCCCATTTTCCGACTATGATCCCCCAGCCAGTCCTGCCGGTCGGGCTCTGGCAACCGTCAAACACCCAATCCAGTAATCGGTGTACATCATAATTCGTTCCTTCGGTTGCATTCAAGCAGGCAGCCGTATAAGCCCCCAGAGGTAAAAGAGCCTCGTAAAAACGGCTCTCTTTCTGAGATAACAACGCTTCAACAGCACTCTTACAATGCTTCAAATAACGTGGATCTCCAAATTTATGATAAGCACACAACAATACATAGGCATGGCCACCGGCCGCATCCTGTTGTAACGGGATATTATTTACCATTCCTTTCATCTGTGCATAATCAAAATAGGAATAGTCATAGTTACCATTTAAGACAGAGTCAGCCTTGACAAACTGTTCGGCAATATTCCTTTGTATCTCTTCTGCGCCCTCTACTCCCGGGAAAACATCACATACCGCATAAAAAAGTGCATTGGGAAGAATATCATACCACCAGTCACGACCATATCCTCCACCTAATAAGGCGACAGATGGGTTCGTATTATTCATAATTATATTCCAGCCATTATCCGAGTTGAAATAATTCTGTACCATTTTTACATAATTATATCCTCCCTGATTGGTTTTGTCGATGCCAACCAGGCCGGCACCCAAGATCGCAGCCAGAGAATTCAGGCTTTCATGGAACTCCCCGTTATTCGCATTTTTTCCCTGACGGATATCTTTTATGGCGGTATACAAGCCGAATGTCGTCTGGTCGATATTCCTACGACTATCATCCAGCCAGATCAGAGGACCGACCGCACTCTTATTATCCCAATCAAAAATAAATTGGTCATAACTTTTTGCTTTTTCCTTCCAGTCCAACATTTGATAACTCTCCGGCATGTCAGGCATAACCTCTACCCTGCCGATAGGAGTTTGTACAACCTTCTCTCCGAAAGCCTCTTCTTTTTCAGAACAAGAAGCCAGGAAACAACAGCAAATCAGTGTCCAGACACTTTTATTCATTACTTTCATGTTCAACAGCATTAGTTTGATTAGTTATATTTTTAGCTAACGGATACGCCAATAATTGCAATCCGGCAACGATTATCAGTGCATATTTCAATGCAAAATCCTGGGAGACGCAATAAGCCAGGAAAATAAACAATAACAATCCGAAGGCTCTTCCGAAGAATAATCCGAATTCATGGCTCAAAATATAAGCATATTCATTGCGGTTTTCAATTTTAGCCACAGCATCGATAGTCTTCATCATGATCGGGAAGTAAGCCAGGTCAAACAGAGGCTGGAATATAACTTTACAAAGCACGAACAATATGACTCCCATTGCAGAAAAAAGTATGCCGTTGCATAATGTCCCGACAACGAAAATAAGTAATCCCCCTACAAAGATCTTCAGACGATCCTGCGGACGGGCTATACGTCCCAAGACATAGACCAATATGGCCGTCAATGCACCGCTAACCCCTTGAATTAACCCCAACGCGCCTTCATTCCCAACTAGCTTCAGGACAAGGATGGCAGGTGCCGTAACCAGAAAACCTTGTACCATTCCTTTCAGTGCCGCCAACCAAAGCATCTTTCTCCAAAGAATATTAAAACGGAAATAAAGGAAATTTGTTTCTTTCGGCTTCTCAAATTTTCCTTTCCATAGTACCATACAGGCCAGAATGGTAATGAAAACCACCACGATCGTCACTACCCGGTAGGATGCATTGACATCAAATAAAAAGCCTAGAATTTCTTTTCCGTCTATCTGGCTGATAAAAGCCCCGATGATTAACGGGACACCGATAGAAGTTATAGAGAAAAAGAACGATTCCAGTCCGAAGAAATAATTCCGGTTATCGTCATTGGTATTATAAAGGGCTAGCAAATAGCGGTTAGTCCAGAAAAATCCGGAAGCTGCTCCCATAAAAAAGCCAGCCAGTCCCAGTTCTATAAATCCAAGCGAACGGATGGCCATCATCCCGAACATGGAGATACCGCTGACAAGGATACCGACAGAATAAAGCGTCTTTATACTATATTTCTTCAATAGAAAACCGTTGACCAGAGAAGTTACAACAATACCGATATACATTGCCAGTTGATAGAAAGCAACCATTACCGGATCGCTGGTGTTCCTCATGATATATGCACCGACAAAAATCTCGACTACCGGTAAGACCAATGCATAAAGCATATTGGTCATCAACAGTGTCTGCATGTTAGGTGCCTGTTGCTTGAAGAACAGATATTCTTTTTTCAGTTTATTCATTTCAGGCCGGATTTATTTTAAAGTATTCAAGATATCCGTAATAGACAATTGTGCTTTACAAATCACTTCATCACTTGCTCCGTAATACATTATAATGGTATCTCCCTCAACCAGATGCCCATTGGTAAAAATCACATTTCCGAAAAATCCGGTTTGTTCATAAGTGGCAATAGGTTCCATTATAGGTTCTTCACTCCTGGCAATCACCTTGGAGGGATCATTCAGGTCGAGTAACAAAGCACCCAGGCAGTAACGATGATTAAAGTCTGCTCCATGATAAATCTCAAGCCAACCTCTTTCCGTCCTGATAGGAGCGGCACCAGCTCCTACGCGTGCACAATCCCATTTTCCGTCACGGGTTGTCGCTACGCATTTATGATTTCCCCAGTGTAACCTGTCGGGAGACTCGGCCAGCCAGATATAATTGCCTCCAAGCTCTGGGCTGCTCGGACGGTGGAAAGCATAGTGTTTTCCATTGATTTTTTCTTCAAACAAAGCACAATCTTTATTATGAGGCGGGAATATCATTCCATACCGGGTATAGTCTTTCCAGTCGGAAGTATGTATCAAACCCACGCCAACGGCAACAGAAGATACTTCTGTAAACGTAAGATAAAAACCGTCTTTCGTTGTCGCCACCCGGCAATCCTCAATACCGAAAGCTTCCAGTTCACCTTTACCGAAAATAGCAGGATACCCCGGTTCATCTTTAAAATGAATACCATCCGTACTTGAAACTAATCTCAGGTAAGACATCGTGGTCAGGTAGTTTTTTCCTTTATAACCTATTACCCGTGGATCTGAAGCATCCAGATCCGGATCATCCTTGGAGAAAGAAACCACTTCTATTTCCCCTTCCTTATTATATACAGGAAAACTTATAACTCCTTCTTTTTGTATAGGACGTTCGGCTACTCGCAGAAGCAGCCAGGTTTTTTCCTGGTATTTGAAAACTCCGGGATTCAACAAACAAGTTATCTCCATCCCATTAATTCCCGCTTTTAAATCTTTCGGAGCAAGTAGCGGATTTTGCTCACATCTTTTAGCGATATCCATAATAATATAAATTAGTCAGATTTCTACGGCTAAAGTAGAGGACTAATATCCGGGAAGAGTCTACAATGTTCTCAAAGGGGTATATAGTGTTATAGAACATATTTGACAAAGGTATACAATTAAGGAATGGAGAAGAGAAAAACGTTCTTGTATGGTATAGAAGGTATATTTTATTAAATCACTACAAAACAGATAGTTAACAAATAATCATAGTATATTATAGTTTCATAAACGTATAATATAGTCTCGTCCGGGCTTATAATTTAACAGCCACTTCATAGCTTATGTATAAAAAGAAAAAGAATAAGGTGAAAACAGAAAATCTTTTCTAATTTTCCGTTTTCACCTTATTTTGTAATTTGTATCAAGTCGTTATTACTTCTTCACCGCCAGCTTACTCAGCTGCTTGATCTCTTTCAGGTTCGAATAATCGTACTGATAGATACCGTCATCGGCAATCATCATTAATACGTTATCATGCGGGATCACATCATATCCTTCCATACCCGAGTAATGAGCCAGACGGTTTGCCATCAGTGTCTGCGGATCGGAGGCATTATATATCTTCAGGCCATCGTCGCAGAGGAAGAGTGTTCCGTTGTCGATACCGAGACCTTTCGGTTTGGTCATGGTATAAGAGACGATTGGCTGGGGATTCTTTACATCTTTCACATCCAGAATAATCAGTTCATTGAAATTCTGTCCACAATTATTGCCGGCATGAACAGTCACATAAGCGATATCATCCTCGACAACTACCGGGTCGCAACCATATACATGCCACATCATCGACTGATATTCCGGTTTTAACGGATCGGCAACGGAATAGATCAACATACCGGTAGGAGTTCCCATAAACATATAATCCTTATAACTGAAAATAGTCTCCACATTACCACCGACATGCATATTATCAACAGCTTTTACAGGCTTATCTCCCGACAGGTCAAAGATACTCATCTGGTTGTTTAACACTACATAAAGGTAATTCTGATAGAAGCCAAAACGAGACATCGAACCGTTCACACTGGTTGAAACACCTGAATTACCACCAGACGAATTGACCATAGAGTCATAATATATTTCCTGATCCTTATAACGCTCAGTTGTATAACTCTCCTCTACCTGAGTCCATCCCACTACGATCTGTGAATTTGCGGCTGCCGTTTCACACATCGGATAATCGATCGTTCCTTCTTCAATAGGAGGAAATGCATAAGGAAATACATTTTCCAACCGGTTCTTTAATACCGGTAAGGCCGGATTAGAGATATCGAACCAAATCAGATCGACATACGAGTCGGCATACAACATATTATTACGGATAGCCACATCAGCGTTACCGATCAATTCAATGAAACCAATCGGAGAGGGTGATGACGGGTTACGGTTATCAATGATATGGATACCTTTTCCCGGCTCGGAAATATAGAGATAACCCTCATAAAAACAGATCTTACCCTGTTGAGTGATCTCTTCCGGCTGGGTTTTCACCTTCACAGAAGAACGAAAAGCATCCGCAGACATTAAAACCGGCTTATTCACTGTAAGGGTAATCGTTTCCTTCACTTTCATATCGTCGTTACATCCGTACAACATACAGATCACCGACATAAAAAACAGGTACATTAGTTTTTTCATCTTATACAAATTTTGTTGATTAATATTCTATATAATATATTATTAGAATTCAAAGCGGAAACCGGCCCCCAATCCAATGATTACCGAGTTCTCGGTACGGATACTAACCGGCTGGTCATTATCGAAATAGTAAGAAATACGTGGTTCAAGATAGAGACTCCACTCCCGGTAAAGGCGATAGGAAACACCTACTGATCCGTTCAACGACCATTGTACGCCGGAAATACCCTTCTTTTCCACTAATGTCTCCATGCTACTTAAGGAATATGTATGTTGCATCTGTTTTGATCTCAGCCCTTTTTCCAGCATCATACCTCCCGACATGTATATATTCCATTTCGGATTATCCCATAAGTTGACAACCAGATTGACCGGTATACCCAGATAATGCAGATTGAGCCTGGAATTATAAGAGACATAGCCACCCTGACTCATACGCGATGATAAATAGGTATATACCAAACCTGTCTCTACTCCGATATACCGGCTGAAATCTTTCCGTACAGTCATACCGAAAGAAAGTGGTAACGAACAATCTATATCTCCATAATTTTCTGCAGGAAGCATACCGTTATTCGTATAAGGAGGATCGACTACCGGTGGAATAATAGGAGGACCGGGACTAATACCACCGTTCGCATAATCATAATAAACATCATCATTACTACTCAATAAATTAAGCGAGACATCTCCCCCCGTCCCGAACGAAGCGTTTAGCGACCAGTCTCTTTTCTCCTTCTTCTCCTTAGCCGGCGAAACAAACCGGTATTTCTTCGAACCGTAATTATTTAAATCCATTTGTTTCTTCGACTCTTTTTTCTCTTCTTTTTCAGATTCTGCTGCAGGAGCTTCTTCAATATTGTCTATTTCTTGCTCTACTTCCGGCTGTAGGTCTGTTACAATCCTATCCGGCTGTTCATCCACTTCTACAACAGGCTGTTTTACAGAGACTGCGGCGATCAGTTTCTTTGTGCGGACTGTCTTATCGACAGGAATTACTGTTTCATCCGGAGAGACTTCGATACTATCCGGTACTATTTCTTCTTCCGTTAATGCAGAAGTCACCTGTTCATTAATCTTCTCGCTCAGTTTCTCCTCCATCCGAAAAGGGAGTAACAACAGCATTACAGCGATGGCAGCAGCCACAGAGCTACCGATCCACCAGACGAAGTTCCGTTGGCGGGGCTTCATACGCGGCTCGATTTCCTCCCAGCAAAGATCATCAACAGGCAACCGGTGGTCTTCCAGTTTCCGCTTCATGAATTCGCTGAAATCATCCAACTGTTCTCTATGATCTGTATCACTGCGCATTTTCATGCATGATTAATAATTGAACACTTTTTTGTAACACTTTCCTCGCACGAATAAACTGCGTCCGCGAAGTAACTTCGCTGATATGCAACATCTCGGCTATTTCGCTATGAGAGTAACCCTCTATGGCATAGAGGTTAAAGACCGTCCGATATCCATTTGGCAGACGAGCGATACAGGCATGCAGGTCGTCGGCGGATAAACGGTCCAAGACCGATACATCCACCTCATCCGGAAACTCCCCGCACTCGTCGAAATTAACGCTCAACCGGATTGCATCATTTTTTCGCAGATATTCAAGAGCTGTTGTAACAAACACCCGCCGCACCCATCCGGGAAACGCCCCGGTACCTGTATAGCTCCCTATCTTGGTGAATATCTTAATGAATCCGTCTTGCAACAAATCGCGAGCAGTTTCCCTGTTATTTACGTACCGCATGCATACGCTCATCATCATAGGGGCATATTGCTCGTACAATTCTTTACGAGCCCACGACTCCCCACGCTTGCATCCGGCAATTAACAGCTGTTCGTCCATAGGTAATATTACTCTCTATTTGTATGATGAAAACATTCTCCCGAAAGTTGCAACAACAATGAAGAAAATACAAAATAAATATTTTTTAGAGAAATAGGGGTTGAATAAATTGCTTATTTTAAAGTAAATAATCTAACTTCGCAACAATAAAATGATGTTGTGTATGAAGCGGGGATATTTTATAATAGTAGTATTGGTGGCATGTATTTTTCAGAGTCGTGCCCAGTCCACTATGGACTTTGTTCTTAATCGTGAAGGGAAAGTTACGGCTGTTCCCAAGTTTAAACAATTTGACTTCAATATTCCGGAATTTTCCTATAAAACATATACTCCGTCTACCCGGACGGAACTGGAAAAGAAGCTCAGGGAATTTACCCCCGACTTTCCTCCCCAGGTGGACGAGCGTCCAATGGATATGCAAGTGTTGTCTCTTGCTTACCGTCCTTTCTTTAATGTATTTGCTCCGATGATACGGCGTGTATCGCCGATGGCATTCGATTTCCAGGAGTTTTCATTCACTCCAATCAGCGAGACCACCGGTGTGCTGACAGTCGGTGAACAATATACCTGGCCCGGTGCAGGAGGTCTGACCCAGATCAGTTCATCGTTGGTATGGCAGCAGGATCGCTGGACATTGACGGGAGGGGCCTTTGCCGGACGCTATTTCACACCATTCAATCCCAGCCCCGACTTTATGGGGGGATTCAATGCGACTGCCAGTTATGAGGCAACCGATTGGCTGACTCTCAGAAGTTGGGCACAATATACCTTTTACGAGAAAAAAGAACGGAGCAATCCGCAAATGCTGTTGAATCCGTTTTATAATCATACGAGCGTAGGTGGTGCTTTCGAATTCAAAGTGAAAGAGGATATCGGCATCGGTATAGGTGTAAACTTCGAATACAATCCGTGGAACAAACGGATGGATCCCCAGTTCCTCATCTACCCTGCATTAAAAAACAAAAATATAAGAATCGGGTTTAATTGATTTATTCTACATAAATCATCTTTTTTGTCATTCCCCCATCGATAACGATGTTCTGCCCGTTGATGAAATCATTTTCAGGGGCAGCCAGGAAAAGGCAGGCGCTTGCAATGTCTGAAGGACGGCCTACACGGCCGGAAGGATGTTGTTTGTGGTCAGCCGGTTTCAACAAACGGTAGTCTTCGTTTTGTATCCAACCGGGACTGATACAGTTTACTGTAATATTATAATCACTGAACGAAAGCGCTAAGGCATGCGTTAGGGAAACAATTCCACCTTTGGAAGCGGCATACCCCTCCGAGCCCGGTTCACTCTGCAGATAACGGGAAGAAGCAATATTGATGATCCGTCCGTAACGTTTCTTTCCTTCCTCATTGTTCCGGTGAATAGCCAGTGCGCGTGAAGTTATAAACACCGGCCGCAGGTTTGTTGATAGTATCCTGTCGAACTGTTCAATACTTGTATCGACCAATGGAGAAAACTCACTGATCCCCACATTGTTAACAATCACATCCACGTCTCCCCACATGTTGATAAGTCTGTTGATAACTTCTTGAAGAGCTTTTTCATCACTTACATCAGCCTTAAAGAACTGCACGTATGATGGCATAAGGTCACACAAACGTTCAGCCGCTTTTTCGTCTGTATCACAAAAAGCAACCCGGGCTCCTATTTTACAAAATGCAGAAACAATTGATTCCCCTATGCCCTTGGCACCACCGGTTACAAAGACTCTCTTACCATCCATGATGCGTCGTGTTTGATTGTAATTTGCAAAGATAAGATTTTTAGTTATATTTGCGTATACGAAATACTATAATATATGATTGGAACCGAATTATTTAAGGAAGTATCGCCACTATCTTCCAAAGATTGCTTTATCGTTATCGAGCGTCTCAAATCTACATTCAACTTTCCAATCCACGTACATCCGGAGTATGAATTAAACTTCATAGAACACGCCAGAGGGGCACAACGTATAGTAGGGGATTCCGTTGAAACGATTGGAGACGATGAGTTGGTACTGATTACAAATCCGAAACTGGAACATGCATGGGTAAACCACGAATGCAAATCGCAAAGTATACACGAGATAACCATCCAGTTCCACCGTTCGTCGTTGCCGGACGAATTATTGGACAGGAGCCAGTTCGAGAGCATCAAGACACTTTTCGAACGGGCACAGAAGGGGGTTGCATTCGGTACGCAGGCGATCAACAAAGTACGTCCGTTACTGAAGACCATCACCTGTGAGACCGATGGTTTCTACTCCGTCATGAAGTTACTGATGATCCTGCATGAGCTTTCCCTTTCGGAAGATACCCGTGAACTGGCCAGCCATTCGTTTATCCGCCAGGAAAAGCCTCACGAAAAAGATCCGCGTATCAATAAGGTGATCGATTATCTGAATAAGAATTACGACAAACAGCTTCGCCTGTCGGACGTAGCCGACCTGATCAATATGAGCGAACCGTCTTTCTGCCGGTATATCAAGCAACGCACTTCGAAAAGTTTTGTAGACTTCCTAACGGATATCCGCCTGGGGTTTGCCATACGTGCCCTGATCGACTCATCGCAATCGGTAGCAGAAATCGGATATGCCTGCGGCTTCAATAACCTGTCGAACTTTAACCGGATCTTTAAAAAGAAAAAGGGGATGCCGCCGACAGAGTTTAGAGAAAACTATCGAAAAAAGAAGGTAATTGTTTAGTTCAACCCTGATAAAATAACTAATTTCGCGGAGCTAAATAAAATACATAAAAGACACATATCATGAAAAAGCATTTATTTACAGCATTCGTGTTGTTACTTGCCGTTTTTTGTTTTTCATCCTGTCAAAAGACAGAGACATTTAAAGTCCTGCAATTTAATATCTGGCAGGAAGGTGCCGTGGTAAAAGGTGGCTTCGACGCCGTAGCCGACGAGATTGTCCGCAGCGATGCCGATTTTGTTACATTGAGCGAAGTCCGTAATTATCACAACACCCGTTTCTGCGACCGTATCGTCGAGGCATTGAAGGAACGCGGACAAACGTACTACTCATTCTACACCGAAGACTCCGGCCTCCTGAGCCGCTATCCGATCAGCGACAGCAGTACCGTTTATCCCTTGAATGACGACCGGGGTAGTATTTACCGTCTGGTTGCAAAGAAAGGCGATCAGGAATTTGCCGTCTATACAGCTCATCTGGACTACCGTAATTGCGCTTATTACGATGTACGCGGATATGACGGTAACGACTGGAAAAAGATAGAACCCGTTACCAGCCTCGACTCTATCCTGCTGTTGAACCGTGCCTCCGTGAGAGACGACGCAATGGCCCGTTTCGTCAGCGTTGCCGAAAAAGACAAAGCTGCCGGCCGTATCGTTATTCTGGGTGGCGACTTCAACGAACCTTCCCACCTGGACTGGACGGAAGCAACAAAAGATATGCGCGACCATTACGGACTGGCTATCCCCTGGGACGTTTCCGTTATGCTGGAAAAAGCCGGATACAAAGATTCTTATCGCGAAAAATATCCTGATCCGGTTACTCACCCGGGATTTACCTGTCCGGGAGACTGCCCTGATATCGCACTGGAAAAACTGGTCTGGTCACCCGAAGCCGACGATCGCGACCGCATCGACTTTATCATGTATGCTCCTTTCGAAGGACTGAGCCTGACAGACGTAACGATCGTCGGACCTAAAGGCGATATCCTACGCGGCGAACGGGTGACTGAAAATACAGCCGACCCGATTATCGAACCGCTGGGAATCTGGCCTACCGACCATAAAGCCGTTCTGGCCACATTCCAGCTCACAAAATAATCACAAAAAATGAAAGACACACACAAATATGGCTGGTTAGCCTTTATTCCGGTGGGGATTGCCTGTTATTTCTTTTTCCTGCATACCTGCCCTTATCATCTGCTGCATAAAGAGCAGACAACGCTCTTTGTTTATGCAACGGAGGCATTATCCTCTTACCTGGATAAACCTGCCGTATTATCGTGTCTTGCCGGGGATTATTTGACACAGTTTTTCCGCAGTTCGGTTGCTGCTTCTGCTTGTATGGGGAGTGTGATGTGCCTGTTGGGATTGGTCTGTTATGCCGTATTCCGCAAATGGATGAACGGCTGGCTGGCTATCATACCGGCACTACTCGTTGTAGGCTGGGAAGTGATGCGTTCCTGCGGATTGCTTTATCCGCTGTCGTCCACCCTGGCATTGATTGGGGGCGGCGGTTTGTTTCTTCTGTATGATTGGATAAAGAACAGCTATCTACGGATAGGTGTCGGTTTTGTCGGAGTCATTCTAGGGTATTGGCTGTTTGGTTACGGGATGTTTGTCTTCCTGTTTTTCCAGGTGATTGCTTCGCTGATACAGAGAAGAGAGATGGTGTGGGCCGGTCTGACAATCATCGTCGCCATCGCTTTGCCGGGAATAGGTAGCCGGCATTATCTGCTGACATACAGCCAAGCCTGCCAATATCCGGCAACTGCCTGGTGGGACAAACCCAATCCGCTATACGAGCGGCTGATAGGCGTGGATATCGAAGCGGAAGCCGGACACTGGAAGAAAGTCCGTGAACTCTCTTTCCCCGACGAACACATCAGTGCCTTTTCCTATTATTATAACCTGGCAAATGCTGCCGAAAACAAACTGCCCGAAGGGTTGATGAATTATTATCAGCCGGGAGCGGAAGGACTGTTCATCCCGATAAACTCTAATTCTTCTTACCTTTCTTCATTGTATGCCAACGAAGTCTGGTTTCATCTAGGCGACATGACGATGTCCGAACATGCTACCATCCTGGGAATGATTTTCTCGCCCAACCACACAGGTAGCCGCATGGTGAAACGCATGGCCGAAATCAACCTGATAAACGGTGACGACGAGGCCGCCATGAAATACCTGCGTATTCTCTCGAAAACGAAATTCTACAGCCAATGGGCAAAAGACAGAATCCCCGGAAAGGAAAGCGAACCTGTTAAGCAATGGCTGGAGGCGAAAAGGACCTTTATCCCGCAATCGGACACAGTGCGCGTCTCCACAACCGATGTAGTCAAATCGCTCCGCCTCCTGTTGGCTACCAATCCGAACAACCAAATGGCACGCGACTATCTGCTTTGCCTGCATCTGTTGGCAAAGAACCTGCCTGCCTTTATAGACGACTATGTCGCTGAACCGGGGAAAGCCCCCAAACGTTTGTATGCCGAAGCACTGATGATTGATTTGGTACGCCGCCAGGCCAGTGGCGACGAAATACGGGAGACGATTGTAGATGCTTCCGTCGTACAGGATTTCAAAGAATACAACCGGCTGCACCGGCAATCGAAAGGAGATCCGCAGGCGCTGGTCGGTAAATTCGGGAAGACCTACTGGTTCTATTATCATTATGCACAAAATCAATAAAGGGAAATGAAGATGATCGACAATATAAAGAGACTTATCGGACTGGTAGTATGGCTGGTATGCACCGCATGTGCTTCCCAACCCGAACAGGTGACAAAAGTGAGTGAACCTGCTCCCATCTATCCCGATTACGCAGACGTCACCATCCCCTACAATATCGCTCCGCTGAATTTTCTGCTCCGCAACGATGCATCCGCTTTGCAGGTGACCGTCAGCGGACAAAAAGAGAGCCTGACTGTCAACGGCGATCGGAAAGTTTGTTTCCCGCTTCACAAATGGAAGAACCTGTTGGAAACGGAAAAAGGACAGACGCTGACCGTCACCGTCACAGCCCGGGTAGATGGCAAATGGCTGCAATATCCGGCATTTACCTGGCAGGTTGCTCTCGAAAAGATAGACGGCTTCCTGAGTTATCGCCTGATAGAACCGGGGTACGAGGTGTGGAACACCATCCAGCTACGCGAACGCAACATCGAAAGTTTTGAAGAAAAAGTGATTGCCGACAACAACCTGGTCGACGGTAGTTGTATGAACTGCCATATCTACGGAAAGCAGGACGGCAACCTCTCCCTGTTCCATCTGCGTGGAAAAAACGGCGGCACGATCCTCAACCGTAACGGCGGACTGCGCAAGTTATCGCTTAAAGACGACCAGATGGTATCGGGTGCCGTATACGGTGATTTCCATCCGTCGGGACATTACGGTGTTTTCTCTTCCAACATCATCATTCCGGCTTACCATGCCCACGACAACAAACGGTTGGAAGTGTACGATACGGCTTCCGACCTGGCTATTGCCGATTTCGACAATAACCGGATGATCGTCGCCCCGCAGATAGCCCGGAAAGAAGTATTCGAAACCTTCCCGACTTTCTCTGCAGACGGCAACTGGGTCTATTACTGTGCCTCTCCGGCAGTGGAATTACCGGACAGCCTCCACCAGCTCAAATACTCCCTTTGCCGCATCGCTTTCGATGCAGAAAAAGGAGAATGGGGCACGCAAATCGATACGCTTTGGAATGCGGAGACTCATAACGGCTCTGTCTGTTTCCCGAAAGCCTCGCCCGATGGCCGCTACCTGCTTTATTCGGTAGCCGACTACGGCACTTTCCCCATCTGGCACAGGGAAACAGACCTGAAACTGATGAACTTACAAACAGGTGAGATCGATCCGTTACCGACAGTCAATTCCGACCGTTCCGATACGTACCACAGTTGGTCGTCGAACAGTCGTTGGTTTGTTTTCGCCAGCAAGCGAGGCGATGGGCAATATGGCAAACCTTACTTTGCCTATATCTCTCCCGACGGAACAGCCGGCAAGCCTTTCGTCCTGCCACAAAAAGACCCGGAGCATTACGACTATACCTTCAAATCATATAACATCCCGGAACTGTCCGCTACTCCTGTTCCTTTCGATGCCTCTGACATCCGCAGGGTTTATCAGAAGACGAAGGTGGAAGAGTTTTCGGTAGCAAGATAGGATTATCGGTAGATGAAATAGTTCAGGTATTGTCAGATATGAGCTATCTTTCTTTACAAGGCGTTGCCTTGTGCCGCAGGCTCTATTTTGCCGTCGGTTTTTAACCGACGGATATAAAA
>OGZX01001890.1_pt1 | contig 18915 bp, 19 predicted proteins | sample 1576881 | NCBI WGS metagenome assembly OGZX01 (sample SAMEA3541542, study PRJEB24748) | human gut metagenome | biome: human gut; feature: human-associated habitat; material: faeces | place: China | collected 2012
TGTTTTCGCGCAACTCATCGAACAGCTGATGAAGGAAGGTCAAAAAGACAAAGCCCTCGCTGCTTTGGATTATGCCGAGAAGATGATTCCTGCTTACAACGTACCTTATGACTGGCAGAACGGCGCCGTACAAATGGCGGAAGCCTACTATCAGTTAGGACAAACCGAGAAAGCAGACAAAATCATGGATGCATTGGCCAATAAGGCACTCGAATACATGACCTGGTATCTCAGTCTGGACGACTCACAATTCTTCGTATCAACCCGGGAATTCGAGTATCACATAGCCTTACTGAATGAAGAGCTGAAACTCATGGAGAAATATAAATCGAAACTGTCAGAAAACTATTCCGGCAAACTGGACGAACTGTACGGCATGTACGTCTCCCGTGTAAAAGGAACGAGATAGAAAGATGTTTATAGAGCAACCACCGTGGTTTTTCCGCATTTTATACCCGAAAGCTATCTTCCGGATGAACCCTGACGAAAAAGCAGTTTACCTGACTTTCGATGACGGGCCTATTCCGGAAGTAACGCCCTGGGTATTAGATCTGTTAGATCAGTATGAGATCAAAGCCACTTTCTTTATGGTAGGCGACAATGTACGGAAGTATCCGGATATTTTCCGGATGGTGATTGAACACGGACACCGGATCGGTAACCACACCTTCAATCATATCCGAGGATTTGAATACAGCGCCAAGAACTACCTGGGCAATGCCGAACAGGCACAAATTTTCATGGAAATGGGTGGAGACATCTCCTGCAATGTGGAGAAGGCACTGTACCCGCTCCTCTTCCGCCCGCCCCACGGACACATGTTCGCCGGGCAATACATGAAGCTGAAACGGCGCTACAAAATCGTGATGTGGGACCTCGTGACCCGCGACTACAGTAAGAAGCTACGCGGCCCGCAGGTGCTTGCCAATGTGATGAAGTACGCCCGCAATGGCGCCATCATTACTTTCCACGACTCGCTGAAGTCCTGGTGTAACGGCAATCTGCAATATGCCCTGCCACGCGCCATCGAGTTTCTGAAGGAAGAAGGGTACGAGTTCAAAGTATTGTAAATGCAAAAAGTCCTTGCCGAATTTCTTCGACAAGGACTTTTTCAGTTGGACTACCAAGATTCGAACTTGGACAAACAGAACCAAAACCTGTTGTGCTACCATTACACCATAGTCCAAACATAGGGGCTTTCTGTTAAAAAGCGGTGCAAAGATAGAAGTATGTCCCGAAATATCCAAATATTTCGGGACTATTTTTCCTATCTATGTCTTATTTAGCGATAATCAAGTAATAATTCTTCTTACCGCGTTGTACCAGCAGGTACTTATCGTCCAGCAAGTCGGCTGTGGTAACTACCTGATCGAAAGCAGACAACTTCTCTTTGTTCAAAGAAACGCCACCGCCCTGCACCAATTTACGCATTTCGCCTTTGGAAGCAAAAACTGCGGCATTGTCTACAAACAGGTCGACTGCTTTTATACCGGCAGCCAAGGCATCGCGGGAAACTTCGAACTGAGGAACACCTTCGAACACCGCCAGCAGCGTATCTTCGTCCAGCTTCTTCAAGGCATCGGAAGTAGCGTTGCCAAAGAGGATGTTGGAAGCGTCCACCGCAGCATTGTAGTCTTCTTCGGAGTGAACCATGACGGTTACTTCGCGCGCCAGGCGCTTCTGAAGAACACGCAGGTGCGGAGCAGCTTCGTGCTCGGCAGTCAGGGCCTCTACCTCTTCGCGGGTGAGGGATGTGAATATCTTGATGTAGCGGGCTGCATCGGCATCGCTCACATTCAGCCAAAACTGGTAGAACTTGTAGGGAGAGGTATAGCGGGGATCGAGCCAGATATTACCCGATTCCGTCTTGCCGAACTTACCGCCATCGGCTTTCGTGATGAGCGGGCTGGTCAAGGCAAACACCTCGCCGCCATTGGTACGGCGAACGAGTTCTGCACCGGTAGTGATGTTACCCCACTGGTCAGAGCCACCCATCTGCAACTTGCAACCTCTGGTTTCGTACAGGTGCAGGAAGTCGTAACCCTGCAACAGCTGGTAGGTGAATTCCGTAAAGGAAAGACCGTCGCGGGCCTCGCCGTTCAGACGCTTCTTTACCGAATCCTTTGCCATCATGTAGTTCACGGTGATGTGCTTGCCTACTTCGCGGGCAAAGTCAAGGAAAGTGAAGTCCTTCATCCAATCATAATTGTTCACCAACTCGGCACGGTTGGGAGCATCCGAATCAAAATCCAGGAACTTGCTCAGTTGCTTCTTCATGCCGGCCATGTTGCGCTGCAAGATTTCCTCGGTAAGCAGATTGCGCTCTGCCGACTTGCCGGAAGGGTCGCCAATCATACCCGTAGCACCGCCGATCAATGCCAACGGCTTGTGTCCGCAGCGCTGGAAATGACGCAAAATCATTACACTGCAAAGGTGTCCGATGTGCAAAGAGTCCGCCGTTGGGTCAAAGCCGATGTAGGCGGTCACTTGTTCCTTAGCCAGTAACTCTTCCGTACCCGGCATCATATCGTGGAGCATGCCACGCCATTTTAGTTCTTCTACAAAATTCATCGAATGATCAATTATTATTTAAGTGATTATCTATTAATAGCTTGGTTTGTATTAATGGGCGCAAAAATACGACTCTTTATTCGAAGAAACAACTCTTATCGTTTAAAAAAGACTTTACCGATGTTTGCCGATACAATCTTGTGCAACTCTTCGCTGCCTATTCCACGCACTGCGGCTGCCCGCAGATAGAGTTCCTCGATGGGGACGACGCTCTCGTCTGTCTCCATAAACAAGCGCTCGGCAGGCGTTGCCGAGAGTGCTTCCGCCTGGTACTTCTCGCCGAAGGAAAGATAGAAACCATGACGCAGGTATTCTTCCGCCAAGGCGGCTTTACCGCGGAAACCGTGAATGACCCACGGCATTGCGGGACGCAGTTCACGTCTCAGCCTTAACAGTTCATCGGCAGCCCGCACCAGGTGGATGACCAGAGGTTTCCCGACTTTATCTGCCAGGCGTGCCTGGTATCCAAAGACTTCGAGCTGCAAGTCCATAGAAGCATCCGCCAGTTTATCCAGTCCCGCTTCCCCCACCGCCAGCACCTGGGGATGCTGCAGAATGGTTTCGAGGCGGCTTTCCTCACCACTCGAAGCTTCAATATGCCACGGATGTATCCCCACCGAATACCATCCGCTCTCCTGTGGAGAAAACGTTTCGGGATAGCAGTTCACAATCGCCTCTCCGGGCATTTGCGGCAACCGATGGGTATGTATGTCGACGGGAAACTTCATGGGAATGGATGTTTTCATAATATGGATATCTTCATGGTACCGGGTCGTATCCCGAACCACCCCAGGGATGGCAACGCAGGATGCGCTTCACCGCAAGATAAAGTCCCTTGAAAGGCCCATGCTTCTTGATAGCCTCTACCGCGTACTGCGAACAGGTGGGAGTAAACCGGCATGACGGGGAGATCATGGGTGAAATGCACTTCTGATAAAAATAGATAGGCAACAGCAGCAGATAGGAAAGCAGCCTTTTCATGGCTCAAGAATATTCTCGGCAATGCGCGCCAAAGCAGTCTTCATCCGGTCTTCGATAACCGAAGACTCCACCAATTGGTCCGAGAGATAGATAAAAGCAACCGCCAGCCGGCATTGCTTCTCCGCCAGCACCTGCAGCAGCCCGTGCTTGTTCACACGATAGGCCTCACGTATCTGGCGTTTCACACGATTACGTTTCACCGCCCGCTTGAAACGGCGCTTCGAAACACTGACGAGGATGGAAACTGGCGCTTCCAACTCCTCTATCGGCAGATATACCACGCGCAGAGGGAAGACCGAGAACGAACGCGAACCGCCCGCAAACATCTTCTCTATCACTTTCTTCTTATCCAGCCTTTCGGCCTTGCGCAAGGTATTTGCCATAATTAGTTGTTAGTTACGAGCTACAAGCTACGAGTTACAAGTGCCCATACGGCGTAATACATTACGAGCTACAAGAATCGGGCAACAAGTCCGCATGGCACTTGTAGCTCGTAACTCGTAGCTCGCAACTATAGAATTACTTACCTTTATTATTCTCCTTGATAAACATGTCAAGCGCCGCCGTCATCGAGGGAGCCTGCACGCTGGGAGCTTCCAGATCCAGACGGAGCCCGGCATCGCGGACAGCCTGTGCGGTTGTCGAACCGAAAGTTCCGATCTTGATTTCCTTCTGGTCAAAATCCGGGAAGTTCTTCTTCAGCGAAGTAACCCCCGCCGGGCTGAAGAACACCAGCATGTCATAGTCAAACTTCTCATCTTCCGTGAAATCGTTGCTGACAGTACGATACATCACCGCCTCGGTATTCTGAATCTTGTTCTTATCCAGCAAGTTCTTGATTTCATCCGTATGCACATCCGACATCGGCACCAGGTACTTTTCAGTCTTGTGCTTTACGATGGCAGGCAGCAGGTCGTCAATCTTTCCGGTATTTCCGAAGAAGATCTTACGCTTGCGATACTGCACATACTTCTGGATATACAAAGCTACGGCTTCTGTTACACAGAAATACTTCATAGTTTCAGGGATGGTTACACGGAGCTCCGTGCACAGATGAAAGAAATGGTCAATAGCATGACGCGAAGTGAAAATGACAGCAGTATGATCCAAGATTGAAACCTTCTGTTGTCTGAACTCTTTCGCTGAAAGGCTCTCCACTTTGATGAACGGGCGAAAATCTATTTTCACACCGTATTTCTCGGCAATGTCGTAGTAAGGAGATTTCTCTGATGCCGGTTTCGGCTGCGACACAAGTACTTTCTTAATTTTCAACGTCCTAAAATTTTATTATCAAATAATCGTTTAGCTGCATCATTCCTTGATATAGCATGAAACAAGGTATGATTTCAAGGGCACAAAAGTATAAAATTAAAAGCAAACTGCCATATAAATTGTCACAAAAAAGCTTTATCCACTTATATAGCATCAATATCTTAGCAAAAAAGAACAAAATCAAACCGATTATTATTGTTAGTTGTAGATTCAAGTCAAAGTAGACTATGAACAGAGCAAACGGAAAGAGGGAAAATCCGAGGTAATAAAGCAAGGTAGTATACGACTCAATCCAAAGAGTAGTGGTACTTTCGTCAAAAAAAATCCAACCCAGGAAGGAGTAGAGCAGCCACTTGAAAAATAAATAAAGCAGACACACACCTATATATATACCCAGCAACAGGAACGGCTGTACATGGGTCACCAGCTCGGGCCGGACGTCATTGAAGTAGTTGAAAAGGCAGACGCCTGCAAGGACGCAGGTCTGTAGTATCAGCAGTAATAAATAGCGCATATCGGCCGCCGTAGAAGTGGCGAAGATGCTGGTGCGTTCGCGATGAAGCAGAAAATCCTTTACCAATTGCAACAGGAATTTGCGGCTGCGCGACAAAACATAAGCAGACAGAAAGAAGCAGCACAGAAGCACCACGGTAATACCGTCGTCCATACGCGGAGAATAAGGAAGGGGGATTCCCTCTGTTCCCGCCACTGCCCAAACTATCAACTGAGCTATCATATTGCAGCAAATTTACGGATGGATTCATCCCACAGAGGGATGGTATATATCAACTCCACCGCTTCCTGAGGCGTCTGTGCCACATGCCAGATGGCGCCGTGCTGCTGCCGCATGAAGTTCTCGTCCACTGCTTTGTGCAGCATATCGAGCAGGGGGTCGAAGTAACCTTTAGTGTTCAATATTACAATCGGATTAAGATAAAGCCCCAGTTGCTTCCAGGTGATGACTTCCAGCAATTCTTCCAACGTGCCGCAACCACCGGGCAGGGCAATGATGGCATCGCTCAGGTCGGCCATCATCTTCTTCCGTTCGTGCATGTTCGCTACTTCCACAAGTTTGGTGAGTCCTGTATGGTGCCATCCCTGTTCCACCATGAAGCTGGGGATAACGCCTGTCACTTCACCGCCTTCCCGAAGCACCGCATCTGCCACAGCCGCCATCAGTCCCATGTTTCCGGCTCCGTTTATCAACCGGATTTGTTTCTGCCCCAACAAAGCGCCCAACTCACGGGCAGCCTCGGTATAAGCGGGATCAATCTTGGTGCTCGACGCACTATACACGCATACGGAAGTAATCTTGTTCATCATCTTGTTCTATACCTTATAAATATGGCTGCAAAGGTACATGATTTCGGGGAGATTTGAAACAAGAGACGGCTACTTCCGCTCATACCGACTGATTTTTCGTAAATTTGCGCTGAATTTAAATATTACAGTGTGAAATACAGACGTTGGATTTATTTGGCCGTCGCCTTTGTCATTATATTGACCGGGCTTGCTTCACGGCGGTATGGTGATCTGTTACCCGGTTTTATTGCAAAGTACTCCGGCGATACCCTTTGGGCCGCCATGGTTTACTTCGGACTGCGATTCCTCGCCCCTTCGGTATCCCTACTCAAAACCGCCGCCATCTCCCTACTCTTTTCTTACTGCATAGAGATCAGCCAATTATATCAGGCTGACTGGGCAAACACAGTACGAAGCACCACCCTCGGAGCACTCATCTTCGGTCATGGTTTCCTATGGTCGGATATGTTATGCTATACCGTTGGGGTACTGCTATCTACTGTCGCAGATTCTTATTTTTCTCTTTCTTCTAAGGGAAAATCCCATAAAAGAAAGAATAATCGGTTCATTCGGTAAATGCGTAGTTTAATTAATGAAAAAGAGGTTGTGCGATAAATGGGAATTTAAAATTAGATATTATTGATGCTATAGATAATAAGCCGATAGGATTTTCTGATTAGAATTTTCAAGGAAAATCTAAAATTACTTCATAATAATTCCTCTTTTTATAATCAAGAAATATAGCTTGCTACAAGTGGGTGCACCCACATGCAGCAAGCTAATAATTTATTTACATCAGCGGCATCGCCTGTATTCCCAGCACCCCACCTATGGTGGTGATGACGGCAGCAATTATCTTGAAGATTGTTCTCCAGGTGTTTTTTGTCATTTTCATAATGTTTTGTGTTTTTAGTTTAATAATTAATGATTGATCACTGTTTCTTATCCCATCGGATTCTCGTCCAGGTCGCCGTCGCTGCCACTGCCACCCCCGTCGGAACCCGGAGCATCCTGAAGGTCGAAGCGCACGCACTTCACCCCGGTCACCAGCGAACGGGTGGCCACAGTACCATTCAACTGCCGCTTGGCGGAAGGCAAGAAACGTACTTGCAGCGTGGCTTGCGTGGCGGACACCTTTGCCGCATCCTCCACACCGTTCATGGTGGACTTCATCGAGAGGCGGAAGGTTCCCAGACCATCCAGCGTCACGCTTTCAGAGGATTGCAGGTGGCGGGTCATCACGGTCACCAGGTTGTCAATAACGTTCTTTGAGTCACCGGTAGAGAGCGAAGACAGTTCGGCTATCTCCTGAGCTACCTTGGCGGTGCTCACGTTTCCCGTCAATATCACACGGGGATAGAAAAGCTTCTTGCCTGCCTTGTTGGCAAGAACCGATTGAAATGATTTGTAAATTACTGGCATAATAGTTTTGTTTTAAAATAGTTAATAAAATGTTTTCTGTTCGTGTATTAAGCTTAACCACATTGCAAAGATAACGCTATCTCAGGTACTATGCAAATCAAAAACGCCGTTTTTCTTCATGAATTTATTCACGATACGAAAACACTATTTATTGCATAGACTCAGCAGGTAGCGTCCCGGCTGGCGTATCTTGCCATGACTCTCGCGCAAGGCATAAAATCCCTTCCACAGCGGATGTCCGATGGCCCCGAAGTTGCTTTTCAGGATAATGGCATACTGTTCTTGCGGGGAGATATGAAACTGGCGCAGGTTGAAGAGCAACCCGTCCAGGTTGCGGCTCGTACCATCCGCAGGGGGCTTTACAGCCTCTATCTTTCGAAGATATTCCACCTCCGCGGCTGGCACAGCCGCGCCTTCAGCAGTGCCCCCGGTTTCGGGGGAACTATTGAGGGGGGTATGTGCTACGCTCTGCTGTGATGTGGTATGCTGTGATGTGCTATGTGTACCCGATGTTACATTTTCGGGCTTAATTGCTACATCTTCACGACCGGCGGCAGTCACGTCCTCATCGGCTGGCGACTCGTCCACCAGGCAGTAGCGGGCATCTATCACCGAAGACTTCCGGCGCTTGGTGCTGAATAGGAACTGCCGCTGTATCTCGGCAGAAGTCAGGATGCCGTATTCGCCGAAGAGGGCGGCATCAAAGATGCCGTACTCCACTGCCAGGGCAAGGATGCGCTTCACGTCGGCAGCACTCTTTTCGTAGAGGCATGCCGAGAGGTCTTCGTAGAAAAGCTCGTCGGCACGCACGTAGTAGCCCTCGTCGGCATAGATGCAAGAGAGAGCTCCCAGCAGGATGGCAAAGGCGCCGTCGCCCTCGCGTTTCATAATGCGCCGCACCAGGCGGTCGTGCATAAAGTCTGTGTTCAAGGGGAAGTAGTCGAGTCCCCGTTTTTTGATTCTGGACATGATGGTTTGGTGATAAAGTGATAAAATGGTAGAGTGATAGAGTAGTTGGTGATTAGTCCGGGCACTGGCTTTCACGCAGGCGTTCCCGCTTGGAGAGTACGCTTTGGCGTACCACCTGCAAGGCGTGCAAAATAAGAGCCATACGAAGGGAGCGATCCGATATCCTGGTAATAACCGGATAGTGGCAAGCTATATCCACAGTTTGTGAACAGTGATAGCGGGCATTACTGAACTCCCTGCGGCACTCTTTGCAATAGTTGTCCGGAAGGTTTGTATGCTTATTGATATAAAATAAGTCCATAGAGAGCGCTCTGTGGCAGCATCCGCAGATGCGGAGATTGTTTTCTGAAATCTGTTCCATGATGGTGTTGTTAATAGTTAGTACGATAGTTATCCTTTCAGGCACCCTGCCGTCAGATGGCTGTGAGTGCGATTTTACAAATACATATATCCGGTGTATTGCATCTATAGATGCAGCGGGCGGGATCTATAGATGCAGCAGACGGCATCTATAGATGGAGCAATGTGTGTATTTTCCATAATTCTTCTCTTTTTAGTTTGCGTTTATAAAACAAATAGTTATTTTTGTCCCAACAAAGATAATATAGTTTTCATTTATAAAACAAGTGATTCACCGAATAAATTCTTAAAAAAGGCGTAATCCGATATAAATGAGAGACTAATAAATTCCGCAAAATTCATAGGATATAAACCCTGAAGATATGGAGAATGACAAAGACCTGATGTTCTGCGTGGCAGACATCATAAAGCGAGCCAAACTGGTAAAGGGGTTCAAGGCAGACAGCGAACTTGCCGCCTTCCTGGGCATATCACGCTCCACGCTGAGCAACTGGACGGCACGAAACAGCATCGACTTCGCCCTGCTACTGAGCCGGCTGAACGACGTGGACTACAACTGGCTGCTGACGGGCAAGGGCACCCCCGTGCACCACGCCGCCTTCTGCGACAGCGAACTGATTCAAGGTGAAGTGGAGATACTTCACAATCCGAAAACCGCCGACCCGGTGGACGACCGCAGCGTAACACTCTACGACATCTCCGCCGCCGCCAACCTGCAGACGCTCCTTGCCGACCGTCCGCAGTACGCCCTGGGCAAAATCACGATTCCCAACGTGCCCCGGTGCGACGGCGCCGTCTATGTGAACGGCGACTCGATGTACCCCATCCTGAAGTCGGGCGACATCGTGGGCTTCAAGTCCATCCAGAGTTTCAGCGACGTCATCTACGGCGAAATGTACCTCGTCTCCTTCCAGCGCGGCGGCGACGAATACCTGGCGGTGAAGTACATCAACCACTCCGAGCAACCGGACTGCATCAAGCTGGTGAGCTACAACGCCCACCATGACCCGATGGATCTGCCGCTGGCATCCATCAATGCGATGGCGATTGTGAAGTTTTCGATACGAAAAAATATGATGATGTAACGGAGAAAAGCAAGAGAGAGAAATCAACCAACACCTTCATCCTAAAAAATTTCATCATGACAATCAGAATTTAAATGAGTAAGTAATAGAGGGGACAATGCCGTAAAGATACAATTTATAAATACGACTGTTGCCAACAGAAAAGTGTCCCTGCCGCCCAGCGTAAATCGAAAAGACGTTCTTCCGGCTGTAGGCATTGATAATGGAAAGGCTCAGACTACGGTCTTGCCTGATACGCCAAGTGGCGGCAAAATCCAGTTGGTGAAAAGCCGGAGCACGGTATCCGTTACGTTTTGAGTAAATGTAAACCAGTACCCCTTCCGAATTATACTTTCCAATCGGAAGCGTCAGGTTCATGCCCGAAGCATAGGAAAAGGTAGATGACAAAGACCAGTGTTTATTGATTTCCCAATTCACAAATAGCTTCAAGCTATGAGGACGGTCATATACCGGTCTGTATTCCTCTCCCCCTATCCGGTTGCGCGCCCACGAGTGGGTATAGCTGAGCCATCCGGTCACGGGTCCCCGGTTGCGGGACAGATAAAGTTCCAGTCCGTAGCCTTTGGCAGAGCCGGTTTCCACTTCATTCTCTATCCGGTCGTTCTGGAAAATGTCGGCATTCTTCCGGTAATCTACTACATGGCTTGTTTTACGAGCGTATGCTTCTACCGAGAGGGTGTACTCCCGGCCGGGGAAGTTATACTCGTAGCCCAGAGCCAGTTGGCGCATCACGGATGGCTTCAGCAATGCGTTGGCGGGCATCCACATATCCGAGGGGATGCCTACCGAAGAGGGAGTGAGCATATGTATGCTTTGCGCTGCCTGTGTGTAAGAGGCAGAGAAGCGATGCGACGCGTTGAGTGCAAAGGATAGCTCGGCACGGGGTTCGGGCACTACAAATGTCTTGGCGGCGTAGTAAGAAGAAGCCGGAACATGGAGCATCGACAGCCTGAGACCGGCAGTCAGCTGGAAGCGGGACATGAATTTATAATTAGCTTCTGCATAGAGCGCCGCGTCCCACAGGCTTTTCCGCGGCAACTGCGAAGGGATGATGTTAGAGTCCTCGCCTGCTTTGCCAACGGCACCGGGCATTGTGGTAAAGTAGTGAAGGTTCATACCACCCTTCAGAGTCAACAGGTTGTTTTGATACCGCTCCCAGTCCGATTTTAGTTGATAGGACTGCATATTCGATTTCCACACGTACCTCAATCCGTCCGACAGCGATTTATATTTATAATAATAGTTACTGAAGACGGCACTTGTATTCACATTCGTTTTGTCATTCAGTATATGATTCCAACGCATCGTGGCTGTAGCGTTTCCCCAATCCATGCCGTAACCTCTCACCAGCTTGTTGAACACGGTATGATCGCCTCCGCTATAGAGCGAAAAGAATATCCGATTGCGGTCGTTCAGCGTTCCGTTCACTTTGGCATTGACATCGTAGAACCACATCTGCGGCTTCGATGCCAGTTCACTTCCAAGCAGTCCCGCCACCACTCCGGGATATCCGAACCTGCCGGAAACCAGGTAAGAGCTTTTCTCCTTTTTCAGCGGTCCTTCCAGCAATAGTTTCGAAGATATCAATCCCAGGCTCGCACTCCGCTCACTCTTCTTGCTGTTGCCCTCGCGCATGCGCACGTCTATCACGGAAGAAGAGCGCCCGCCGTACTTCAACGGGAAAAAAGATTTATACAGATTTACTTCACGGATAGCATCATTGTTGAATACCGAAAAGAAAGACAGCACATGGCTGGGATTATAAACTACTGCCTCATCCAGCAGCACCAGGTTCCCCCATTGGCTGCCCCCGCGCACTGAGATGTTGTTGGCACCCTCATTGCCGCTCTGCACACCCGGCAAAAGTTGCAGGGACTTCATCAAATCGGGCTCTCCACCCACTGCAGGCAAGGCTTGTATCTCTTTTGCTTCCAACGAAAATTGTCCGCTGTGCTTGCGGTTTCCCACTACCTCGATGCCTTTCAGCAGGTATTCGTCGGGCTGCAAAGCAATGTCCACCACTGTGTTGCCCGTCAAAGTGAGTGTATCTTTCCAGGTAACATATCCCAGCATGGAACATTGCAATACACACCTTCCGCGAGGGAGCGAAACGGAATAAAGCCCGTACGTATTCGTTGCCATTCCCGTTCCCGACTCTCTTTCCCACACATTGGCATCGGGCAGAATCTCCCCCGTCTTGGCATCCGTCACACGCCCGCGCACCACAACCCGCTGCGCGGTGGCAACTTGCCATCCCCCCAATAGAATACAGATATAAATTAGTAATTGCTTCATTCGGCTTTATCGTCATATGGATTAAAGGGAAACATTATTCTTCCTTTGTGGCAATTCCTTTTACGGAGACTGCACTCACGCGAAAGCACCCATAAGCTCCACCGCTTATGTTGCCTGTCACAGACGACGGGGCCGGTGTATAGGCACCTCCGTCTGCACGAAATTGGCGTATCATCTGATCGAAAACATCATAACAGCTCTCGGAGATAGTCTGTGCCCATACATACAAAGAATCAGAACTGGGATAATCCCATCCGGGAGGATATCCCAAAGGGTTTTCTCCATCGTCCACCAGAAAGTCCACTACATTCTCTTCGAGGTGCTTGTCACTCAATATTGAATATTCCCAAAATGAATTCTCCCCTCCCAATAGGGCTTGAGGACGGGACATATAGAGATTTGTATAGAAACTCCGAGACAACTTAAATAAATAATAATTGTCTACAGCAGGCGGATTAATGAAGTTAATGCACGGAGCCCACGTACCTCCCTTCTCGTTAAAGTCGAAATACTTCACTCTCAAACCGGTGATTTCGAGCGCAGGCTCCATCTTCTGGACATCAGACTGGTAGTGCTTGCCATCACGATAGATATCCAGTTGGTAAGAGTGTCCCTCTATGCCATAAATTTTGGTAGTGACATATATACCCCGCCAATTGCTCTCATTATGTCCGGCATTTGCGCGTTCAGTGCTATTCTTCTTCAAGTAATAGTCATAGAAGTCATAAAAGGTTCCACCATAGCCACCATACGGCTGAATCAGTTGCATGGTATCTTTGATGCCTTCGGTAAGATCTGACACCACCATTGTGGCATCCTCTACCCCCTCATACGAATCATCTTCGGCAGACATCAAAGCAGGCTTCCTCAAGAGAAAAAAATAAGGCGGGTGCTCGTTCGTTATCACTCCGTTGAAAACGATTCCATCGAGGACAGAATCGGGAACATCGACATCAAACTCTTCTTCGCAACCCGCCAACAAAAGGGACAAGCCGATTAATAACGTGATATGGAAATATTTGATCATAATCGTCAGAAGCTATTAGTTTTGTAATTCTTGATCTAATAGATTGGTCAATTCCTCATAAGAATTTGTGATGTATACCAAGCGGTCATTAATAATAATGGTAGGAGTAGCAAATAGCCCTCGTTCCATTAATTTATCGATAGTATGGTTTACTCTATTATAATTTTCATCAGACAATAACTCTCGTTTATATTCATCCAAAGGCAATCCTTGCTTATTCGCAAAATCAAAAATAAATGTAGAGTCCACCAAAGCATCGTGTTCAAAGATAGCATCATGAAATTCCCAATATTTGTTATACTTAACAGCAGCCTCGCACCCTAAAGCTGCAAGGGTAGGCTCATCTGCAAAATTAACAAAGCCGAATTTTACCCTATCTTTATATTTACTATAAATCCGCTTCAATGTTTTTTCAAAGTCAACACAGCGTTTGCAGTTAAAATCAGATGCTACAATAAAAGTAGTAGCAGCATCGAGGTTTCCCCTATATTGTACATTCAAATCATTAACTACACACTTAGGCTGTTTAGGAGGATAAAGATATCTTTTAATCTGTGCTTTATTATACAAAGAGTCAGCCAAGTGCTGAATTATGGCTGCTCTTATATCGTTTTTTAAGGACAAATTACCTTCAATACTTTCAGAAGAAACCCTATTCAGCTTCTCTTTTGCATAAAGTACTCGCTCTTCTACCGCCCCATATATCGCAACCAAACTATCTCTTTTAAGGTTCATAAAATGTTGCACATAATCATCCAAGAAAACATCAAAAGTTTTTCTTTCCAAAACAGCTTCTTGTTCTATCAACTTATGCTTAATTAAGTCATCTAAAGCATTCATTTTTATCTCATAAGCCATACTCAGCAAGTCAAAAGTTTCTTGAGTAGTCAGCCGAGACAACTCAGATGCATAAATTTTGTATCCGTTCACTTCTGCCACTACATCCCTACCCGAATTTGAGCAAGAACATAGTAGCAAAAGAAACAAATAGATAAAATATCTCATACTTTATTATCTTCTAAGGTAATAAGGATTAGCAAGGGCAGGTATTTTATCAGTAGTCAGAAAAAGGTAATAGTCTGTATTCTTTCCACCTTCTATCCCATAGCCACCAGGAACGGCGGAATCACCGGCAACCTTTTTAAGCCAATTCTTATTACTTGAATCCTCATCATCTACATGAATTCGACCTTTTCTCATAGCATCACTTCCAGCAGCCAAAAGTCCATATTCTATATACTTTTTAGGACCAACACCAGGAATTTGCGCCCAAGCAACAGGAGGGTAAGGAGGATAAGCCCATGCCAATGCCGCATTATCATCCACTACTGTATACCCATGAGAAATATCTGCGGTCGTTTGAAAGTTTGGATGATTACTAAATTCTATTTTATTTGTGTTATGCTTATCATCACAATCATGATAACGGACATATACATCTAAACGGCCACCAAACTGAGTGTAGTTAATATGGTCAACCAAGAACACACCTCCCGCATAATATTGGCTTGCCTCTGTCAGACAAAATGTAAACACAACATTACCATTGCTCGTAACATGAGTATCTCCTACAGAACCTTCGACATAAGATTTTTGATTTGTATCTTCCGCATCAATATAAAGGTCTAATTCTTTATAAGTACCACACGACCCTACTTTGAATACACCTACGACATCGGTAGTAGCAGCATATGCAGATCTCATAACTTTCTCCTTAGCAACAGATTGTCTGTTCATTAATTTCTGCTCATATTCACTTATCACGGCTTGAATAGTCTGCTCATCGGCTACAGTTTCAATCTTGACAGTATCTGCCTCTTCACTAATAGCTCTAGTCGATGCTTCATAATCAGCTGATGCCTGAGCAAGCTCCATATCATTCTCTAAAAGTTCGCTGTTAGTGCAAGAACAGCATACCAACATACCTAAAAAGGTAAATAGCAAATGTCTTTTCATATTCTCCAAATGGTTACGCAACACCATAAGCTTTAAATTATAGGTTAAAATTCCCATATAGCACAGTATCACCCACAGTTATTTCGAGGCAATACTCTTCTCCTTCATGCAATAATCCGGTTAAATTCAAAATCACATCCCCTGAAATAGAGTATGAATCAGAATAAAGAATCTCATTAGTCAAAAGATTAACAACCGAAACCTTAGCATCAGCCAAACTACCTTGAGACGTTAACAATATTGATTCTGTGTCAGGATAAAAAAGTGCAGAAACCTCTAAAAAAGATATAGAACGCTTTCCTTTACTAGGAGTAGTAGAGGAAGTAGTGATAGCCTCTAATTCTATTCTTTTCGGTTGCTTTTGGATTGCTGTATTTGCATGTATAGAAACAAATGCAAATAAACATAGTAACAGTACTTTCGTTTTCATTATTAAGATTAATTATTTAGTGATTACAACTTTGGTTGTGCAAATAACTTAATCTTTTCAATGAAAACCTATAAAAAAGAGGTAACAATGGTAACAATATAACAAATAGAATAGTATATATACAGTTATAACATCCTAATTATCAATAGGTAAATATACGTTTAAATAAGTCATCATCAATTTTCTTCTTAATGCGGTTTTTCCTCACTTTCAGAGCATCGTCAGAAACATTTAATATGTATAAAATGATAACTTTGGGGCAACGAAGCAGAGATAACACACAATAAAAAGAATCATCATTAGTCAAAGTCGGATAATGTTCCTTCAGACCTCCCATAACATCCGCAAATGTTTTTCGGACACTATTCACAATAACCTCTCTATAAGTATCGGATATTCGGATCTGTTGCTTAGGAACAGCTTGTATCAGTTCATTCAGCCGCCTATAGCCTTCTGTGATTTCAAATAAAGATGTACAAATCTGAAAACGTTCTTCCTCCAACTTATACAATTCGGCACTTTTATCACTTATAATAGATTCAGAGACTTCATTAAGAAGCATCAATTCGGCACGATTTTCCATCAATCGCTGTTGCAATGCCACATATTTCTTCTTCCGACGACCGTCGCGCCACAAATACAGTGTAATCAATGTGAATACAAGCAGTAGAAAAAATATTATCAAACTCGCAACTATTCGTTGATTTCTAATGGACAACTCACGCTTATGGAGCTCTACTAAATGATTATCCATTAGTTTATCAAGTTCCGTACGGTTGTTCATATCCTGAATAGAATCATATAATATAATATATGAATCAGCATACGAAACAGCCTCCTCCCAATTTCCCATATTCCTACTTTGTTCGAATAAATGCTGATAAGATGCTGTTTTCACATATATATTAGAAGAAGTTGTCCCTATGTTCCAATAATAAATAGCGGAATCATTCTGATTTAAATTACTCAAAATATCCCCTTTAATGGCACAGGCAGATGTATAGTCTCCGTCTTCAGTCAAGTATGGCAAAGCTTTTGATATATTCGATTCTGCCTCAGCAAATCGTCCTTGCTCATTATAAATTCCAGCTATATTTTTGTAGACAAGAGACAGAAATTCCGGGTTTTGTAAAGAAAATGCAATCTTTAATGCTTGTTGGTAATAACAGAGTGCGCTATCCGGCTGGTATTCCAACAAAAAGGTATTCCCAATATCTCTCAACGCATAAAAAGCACGCGCAGAGTCTTGCTTCATGCACAAGTCATATCCGTTCCGATACATGCCTCTTGCCGTTGTATACAAGTCTTGCTCATTGTAGCAATCGCCTAAATGACTATATACCATAGCTACAAATATAGAGTCCTTGCTTCCCACCATCAGATTCAAAGCCTTTAGATAAAGGTCAATAGCTTCAGGCAGTTCTTTCTGCTCCATATGCACGCATCCACGATAGAAATAGGACTTTGCCAGCAACTCCTGCTCCCGGCTGCCTTCATAATAATCCACCGCTATCCTTATCAAAGAATCGTTCTTCAGCAACACACAGCTTTTGTATCGGGCTTGAGTTAGCAGCAGGGCATACAGCGCACGGTCCGCTCCCCGCAAATCCTGCGGAGAAGGTATCTGCTCCAACAGCAGTAGAGCGCTATCGGGATTGGTCCACATAATGGAATCGGCAGTGAGAAGTGTAGGGTAAGTGGCAGCCTTCTCCCTCCGGCAAGAGTAGCACAGGAGGAGAATTCCTAAGCAGAAGGAGAGAGCAAGCAGGGTGTATTTCATATCTTAGTATTATTGTCGTCGTGCCACAAAGGTATATGATTTAAGACAAACTGCCGCCACCTGCCCCTGATTTATTGTCGGTAAAGAAGAAGAAAGAGATTCGTTTGCCGGTAAACTACGATTTCGTTTGCCGGTAAACTACAAAATCAAAGGCTGCCAATCCCACCCCGATAACTCGGAGCAAGAGGGCAGCCTTCTATATAAATAGCTGTAAAGCTATGCTGATTACTTTTTCAATTGACAATTGATAATTGACAATTAAGGGGGGGCTATAGGCCGAAGGCGGCTTTCACCTTATCGACGTAGTCCAGCTTCTCCCAGGTGAAGAGTTCCACCTCTATCTCCTTGTCGCCTTCGTAGCGGCTGCGGAAGTGCTTGGTGACGGTCTGCGGTTCGCGTCCCATGTGTCCGTAAGCGGCAGTTTCCTGATAGATGGGGTTGCGCAGTTTCAGACGGTCTTCGATGGCTTTGGGGCGGAGATCGAAGAGTTCGTCAATCTTGCGGGCTATCTCGCCGTCGCTCATGTTGACGTGGCTGCGGCCGTAGGTATCTACAAAGATATTGATGGGGCGGGCTACGCCGATGGCATAACTTACCTGTACCAGCATCTCGTCGGCTACGCCGGCAGCTACCAGGTTCTTGGCGATGTGACGGGCAGCGTATGCAGCCGAGCGGTCGACCTTCGAGGGGTCTTTGCCGGAGAAAGCGCCACCACCGTGCGCACCCTTGCCGCCATAGGTATCGACGATAATCTTACGCCCGGTCAGTCCGGTGTCTCCGTGAGGGCCGCCGATGACGAACTTGCCCGTAGGGTTGACGTGGTAGGTGATGCGGTCGTTGAACAGTGCCAGTACCTTCTCGTGATGGATGGAAGCAATGACACGCGGCATCAGAATCTCGATGACATCGCGGCGAATGGTAGCAAGCATTTCTTCATCGGCCTTGAGCTGGGCAGCCAGGCTGTCGTCGGCAGGCTGGATGAAGTCGTCGTGCTGGGTAGAAACTACGATGGTATCGATGCGGACGGGCATGCCGTTGTCATCGTATTCAATGGTGACCTGGCTCTTGGCATCGGGACGAAGATAGGTCATCTCCTTGTCTTCGCGACGGATGTCCGCCAATACTTGCAGGATGCGGTGTGCGAGGTCCAGCGAAAGCGGCATGTAGTTTTCCGTTTCGTTGGTGGCATAACCGAACATCATGCCCTGGTCGCCTGCGCCTTGTTCCATAGGGTCTTGGCGCTCTACACCGCGATTGATGTCGGGGCTTTGCTCGTGGATGGCGCTCAACACGCCGCACGAATTGCTCTCGAACATATACTCGCCTTTGGTATAGCCGATTTTCCGGATTACTTCGCGTGCGATGAGTTGCAGGTCAACGTACGCTTTGGTTTTCACTTCTCCAGCCAGCACTACCTGTCCGGTAGTTACCAGAGTTTCGCAAGCTACTTTCGAACTGGGGTCGT
>OGZX01001895.1_pt1 | contig 18881 bp, 15 predicted proteins | sample 1576881 | NCBI WGS metagenome assembly OGZX01 (sample SAMEA3541542, study PRJEB24748) | human gut metagenome | biome: human gut; feature: human-associated habitat; material: faeces | place: China | collected 2012
AGGCAATCTGGAATGAATTTTGGCTAAGTTACTGTGAACGGAGTGAACAGTAACTTATTTTTACTTCATCTGTATTCCACTTCTCATACGTGATATAATCCGCACCCATTTTCCTGAAAATGTCTACCATATCCTCATTCCGGCAAAGCCATACGGATATGCGGATTCCATTCTGATGGGCATTGTTGATATCATTCATACTGATATTTTTATACTCTGCACTTATGTCCAGATCATATTTCTTACACTGCTGTATCATAGAAGCATTCATGCGCACTGTACGAATCCACTGCAATTTCCCTGTAAATCCCATCTCACGCAGTTTACCAAGTGTTTCTATGCGGAAACAGATGATTACCGGCTCTTTCTGTGATTCAGTCAGAAGCTGCATAAACAAATTCATGGCTTCTTCCGTACGGATTGACTTTATTTCAATCACCGGCGTCACAGAGTACTTATTGCAGCATACAATATACTGTTCCAGTGTAGGAATAAGATTATCCGGATACTGTGAAGCATTTCTTCCATTTATAATCGGATACTGCTTTATCTCCTCATAAGTCATCTCTGAAATAAGCCTGTCCTCCCCGCACATCCGCAGCAAAGAATCATCATGAGAGACAACCAGAACTCCATCTGCGGTCTCTCTCACATCTGTCTCCACAAACTCCGCCCCATTGCGTCCTGCCATCTCAAAGGCAGGCACGGAATTCTCAGGTGCTTCTGTCTGTTCACCTCTGTGCAAAATATAATGAGTAACTCCATCCAGGGGTTTCCGGAACTTTTCCTCATCTTCCGGTGCAGGTGTGATTTTCGGAGTTGGCGTGACCGTTACCGTCGGCTCCGGGGTCACAGATGGTGCTGGTTCATCCGGCGTCAGTGTAGGCGTAATTTCCGGAGTTTCTGACGCTGCCGGCAGGACGATCACTTCTATCTCTGATACATATCTGTCAGTACCATAGGAAACACAGGTGATTTTGACATTTCCTGCCTTTTTTGCAGTAACTTTTCCTTTCTTTGATACAGTTGCCACCGTTTTATCAGAAGAAGTATAAGTCAGCCTTTTTCCATACTTCTGCGGCTCCAGAATAATTGTCTTTCCTGCCGTTACTTTCACCTGTTTTTTGTATTTCTTAAAAAGAACTGTTTCCGTTTTATTACAGACAAAAACCTCACAGTTTACTTTCAGTCCACTCATCTGTGCTGTGATCGTTGCCTGTCCGGGCTTTAAACCATATATCCTGCCATTTATAACCTTTACACATTTTGAGTTACTGCTGGTCCATTTAAACTTCTTTGGACTCACTTTTGTATCATGATTCAGGATCTTTACTGTATAAGTGGCACCGGTCTTTACAACCACCTCAGATTTATGCACTCGATATTCGTCTGCTGCATAAGTATTATCTGCCACAGATATTATACTGGTAAAACCTGTAATTATAAGCACAATAGCAAATATGGCAGACCTTACAGTCTGCATGCCTGTTCTTTTGTCTCTGTATTCTTTTTTCTTATCTCCCATTATTCTATCTCTCATCTCTCATATGCCATTCCTGATCTGCTGCTTTTATTTCCGGTATGTTCTTAAACACTTCACAATTCTGATCACATTCGTCTCTGATGCAGGGACAGACCATCTTTACTTTTTTAAAATGTCCGGGAACACCCTCATATTGTACACTCCACAGACCATTGTAATGCAGTTGTTTACACATTCCTGTTTCATATTCATATTTAATCATACGTCTACCTCCGAACAGACAAAATTTTACAGTACATTCTTCTGAAACCACTGTTCCTCCATGCAAAACGAAAGGCACTAACCTTCCAGCATCATGCACAGATCAGTACCTTTCTTTTTGTGTGTTTTTATGTCCTATCTGCCCCGTCAATACCACAGGACAGTAAATCACAGAATAATCACAACATTATTCCATATCTTCCAGTAATTTCTCATAAATCGGGAAGCAGTCAAATGTTGCGAAATAATCCTTCGGTGTCTCGGCACGGCGGATCATCTCGAAACTTCCATCTTCATGGAGAAGGATCTCAGAAGATTTCAGTTTACCATTGTAGTTATATCCCATGGCAAAACCATGAGCTCCTGTATCATGGATCACAAGAAGATCTCCCATATCAACCTTCGGAAGATAGCGGTCAATTGCAAACTTATCATTGTTTTCGCAGAGAGAACCTGTCACATCATACATATGATCACATGGCTGGTCTTCTTTTCCCATAACAGTGATATGATGGTATGCGCCATACATTGCCGGACGCATCAGGTTTACAGCACACGCATCCACACCAATATATTCTTTATGAGTATGCTTCTCATGGATTGCCTTAGTTACCAGGCAGCCATACGGTCCCATCATGAAACGTCCCATCTCTGTATAGATTGCAACATCACCCATTCCGGCCGGAACAAGTACTTCTTCGTATACTTTGCGGACACCCTCACCGATCTCTCTGATATCATTCGGAGTCTGATCTGGTTTGTAAGCGATTCCAACACCACCGGAAAGGTTGATAAACTTCACATGAGCGCCTGTCTCTTTCTGAAGTTTCACTGCCATTTCAAACATCTCTTTCGCCAGCATCGGATAATACTCATTTGTCACAGTATTGCTTGCAAGGAATGCATGGATACCGAATTCCTCGGCACCTTTTTCCTTCAGGATCTTGAATGCTTCAAAAATCTGCTCTGTTGTCATACCATATTTGGCATCTCCGGGGTTGTCCATAATATCATTGCTGATCTTAAACACTCCGCCCGGATTATAACGACAGCTGATCACCTTCGGAATATATCCTACGGCTCTTTCTACGCTCTCGATATGTGTGATATCATCAAGATTGATGATCCCGCCGATTTCATTTGCATATTTGAATTCTTCTTCCGGTGTATCATTGGAAGAAAACATGATATCTCCCTCTTTGCATCCGATTGCTTTGGACATCATCAGCTCTGTCATGGAAGAACAGTCACAGCCACAGCCATACTCCTGAAGGATCTGGATCAGAAATGGATTTGGAGTTGCCTTCACAGCAAAGAATTCTTTGAAGCCCTTATTCCATGCAAATGCTTCTTTTACTGCCTTTGCATTCTCGCGGATACCTTTTTCATCATAAAGATGGAAAGGTGTAGGAAACTGCGCGGTGATTTCCTGAAGTTTATCCAGGGTGACAAATGGTACTTTTTTCATAATAATCTTTTCTCCTCTTACTTCTTGTGTATATGTGTATATAAATGATCCTGACAGTACTCGTAGTTTCCGTTACATTTAGAACAGAAACGGAATTCCAGATTCGGATCATCTTTCTCTGTACGACCACAGACTGCACATTTGTGCTTTGTCACTTCCCCTGACTTGCTGCCACCCGGGAAGGGAACGGTCTTACTTTCTCCCATTGCTCTCTTAAACTGGTTTCTGCGATGGATTTCCTTCGGATTGTATCTGTTAAGATTTCTTGTACCAAGGAAGAAAATGATAAAGTTCAGTAAGGATGCGATGATCGGCAGTGCCATAAACCATGCTCCTCCCATAAAATATCTGACAATATCATATACCACAAGAGCAGCATATACAATCGCCATCCACTTCATCTTGATTGGGATTACAAAGTACAGTAAAACCTTCATATCCGGATATGTCAGCGCATATGCCAGAAAAATAGATAAACTGATATAATACGTTGAAAACTGTGATCCATTCAGATAAGCATCTAACACTCCACCTGTGATAAAATACAAAATAAACGCAGAAATTACTGTAAAAATCATTCCAGATAAAATATATACAGTAAATCTGAATGATCCCCATGTACGTTCCAGCGATGCACTGATCGGATAATAAAAGAACAATATCGCAATCACAAACCATAAAGCAGATGACGTACTCGGCGGATAAATAATCCATGTAACAAGTCTCCATATCTGACCATGCAGGATTTTAGAGACATTCAAACTCAACATGGAAAGAGCCCCTGGATTAATATACATCAATGCATATCCCAGTACATAGCTTACAATAATATAGATCGTAAGATTCTCAATCCCGCGATTTCCAAATTTTCGTTCCAGTTTGTCAATAAATTTCATAAATCTCCTTTTCTCACAAAATGCTATTCGTTCTTTCGTTACAGCGGATATCCACAATCTGCTTTCTCTGCGTAATTATGCACCGAATAACTGCCTCTCAGTTCAGACATAAAATCAGAAAAACTTCTTCTTTGAAAGAAATATCGCTGCAATAATACTTGCCACTACAGAAAGGATGATAACGATAAGAAATCCCCATGGTGTCCTGGAAAACGGCATTCCTGCAGCACTCAGGTTCATACCATACGCACTGAAAACAATAGTCGGAATACTCATAACAATGGTAATAACAGCCAGAACCTTCATGACAATGTTCAGGTTATTGGAAATAACTGACGCAAAAGTTCCCATCATACTGCTGAGGATACCACTGTAAATATTAGCCATCTCGATAGCCTGCTTATTCTCAATGATAACATCCTCCAGCAGCTCTGTATCCTCCGGATATTTCTTGATACTCTCCACCTTCAGAAGTTTCTCCAGAACCATCTCATTGGAACGCAGAGATGTGGTAAAGTATACCAGTGATTTCTCCAGTTCCAGAAGTTCCATCAATTCCTGATTTCTTGTAGACAGATGAAGTTTCTCCTCAATCTGCTCGCTCTTCTTATCTATAATACGCAGATATCTCAGATACATGCTGGCATTACGGTACAAAATCTGCAGAATAAATCTGGTTTTCATATAGGTAAAAAAGTTTCTTACCCTGCCTTCCATAAATCTTGTCAGAACCTGTGTGTCTTCCAGACATACAGTAAAGATCATCTTCTGAGTCACGATAATACCAAGAGGGATGGTCACATACCAGTCCTTCTCGTTACGTTCTTCAATCGCAGGTACATCTGCAAGGATAAGGGTATAATTGTCCTCCACTTCTATACGGGAACGCTCTTCCTCATCCAAAGGTGCGCGCAAATCGTCCACCTCTATCCCAAATTGCTCGGAAATTTCAAAAATTTCTGTTGCCGTAGGATTCGTCAGCGCAATCCAACAGCCCTCCTGTGGTTCCTGTATTTCATGGATAGCGCCATCGATTGTCTTAAAAATCCTTACCACGATCCACACTTCCCTTCTTTTTCTCGATTTCCCCTCAATAGATTGTTACTGTTTACTCTGTTCTCAGTAACAATAAATCTGCAACTATTCAGAGTTTCAGCAAGAGATTACTGAACAGTTACGTTTGCTCTTTATTTTCACAAAGACTCAAACATCATTATAATTTGAACATGAATTTTTGTCAATTCTAATGCTTTCGGTTTACAAAACTTTTACACTTCGCTATAATAAAGTAGTATTTATTTATAAAAGTCCCGTAAAGTGGGGCGTACAGATTGTGGGAATGATTTTCCAAACACGCTCTAACTACGGCAACTGAATTCAGGTGAAATATCCCGCAAAGTGGGGCGTGCAGATTGCGGGAATGATTTTCCAGACACGCTCTAATACAATAACAGGAAAGGATACAAATCATATGAGCCAGTCATCATTTGGAAATAAATTTAAGGTAACCACCTGGGGGGAATCCCACGGAAAAGCTCTCGGAGCTGTGATAGACGGATGCCCGGCAGGCCTTCCTCTCTGTGAAGAGGACATTCAGAAATTCCTCGACAGAAGAAAACCCGGACAGAGCAGATACACCACCGCCCGTAAAGAGGGAGATCTGGTAGAAATCCTCTCAGGTGTCTTTGAGGGCAAAACCACCGGAACTCCAATTTCTCTGATGGTAAGAAATACAGATCAGCGCTCCAGAGACTACGGAAATATCGCATATTCCTATCGTCCCGGACATGCAGACTATACTTTTGACCAAAAATACGGATTCCGCGACTACAGAGGCGGTGGACGTTCTTCAGGGCGGGAAACCATCGGAAGAGTTGCAGCAGGTGCCATTGCTTCTAAAATATTAGAAGAACTTGGCATTTCAATCTGCACTTATACCAGATCTATCGGACCTGTTGAAATTGCTTCTTTTAATAAAGAAGAAATCCATCAGAATGCATTTTATATGCCGGACGCACAGGCAGCAGTGAAGGCCGGTGAATATCTGGAAGAATGTATGAAGAATCAGGACAGTGCAGGCGGCGTGATCGAATGTCGTATTACCGGAACACCTGCCGGACTTGGCGAGCCAGTCTTTGACAAGCTCAGTGCTCTTCTTGCCCACGCCCTGATGTCCATCGGTGCAGTCAAAGCTGTTGAAATCGGTGACGGCATTGCAGTGACTTCCTCAAACGGTTCCACTGACAATGATGGATTCACAGTCAAAGACGGTGAAATCATCAAAACCTCCAACCACGCAGGCGGAATCATGGGAGGAATCAGTGACGGCAGTGAAATCATACTTCGTGCCCATATCAAGCCAACCCCATCCATCAGCCAGCCGCAGCAGACCGTAACCAAAGATAAAGAACCTCTTTCTCTGGAAATCCATGGCCGACATGATCCGGTCATTGTCCCAAGAGCAGTGGTTGTGGTAGAATCTATGGCAGCAATCACACTGGCGGATGCGCTCTTTGTCAATATGAGTTCCCAGATGGATAAGGTTCGGGATTTTTATCGGAAATAATTCCAATTAATCCACGCAAAAATACCTTCACTTGAATCCTGAGCTGATCTCAGTTTCAAATGAAGGTATTTTATTATCTGCCTATATTGCTGATTCTATGTAACGAATCTGTTATTCTTCCGGAACCGGCCAGATTCTGATACAGTTTGGCTCTGTAATCTTAATCGGCTTGCCGTTCATCACAATAATATTCTTCTCATAATCCACTGTAAAAGTAGTCAGTGTATTACTTGCATGATTAGCCAGCACCAGATGCTTATCATCCGGTAAAAGCACCAGATCTTTCGGATATTCACCACTGATCGGAAGTGTAAACTTCCTTGTCAGCATACCAGTCTCCTCATCACGCTCAAACATGGAAACTGTATCCTCACCTGCTGTTGTACAGAAAAGATGCTTGCCATCATTTGCAAGAGAAAGACCGGACGCTGCATTATGTGTATCATGAACATCCTTCTTCGCACTTGTCTCAATCGTCTGGATCAGTTCAAACGCCGGAACCTTACCGCTTCCATCATATTTGTAAGCCCTGATCTCATTACTGAGTTCAAAGAGAATATAAGCAAACTTACCATCATCGCTAAAACGAATGATACGCGGGCCGCTCTCTCTCGGACATCTCAGGATGTCTACCAGTTCCAGCTTATTGCGCAATTTGTTGACACGGTAAATCTTCACCTGATCAATTCCGTTATCTACTGCACAGAGATATTTATTATCCGGAGTCGGACGAACACAGTTCACATGGGGACGGAAGTTACGCTCTGCAACACTTCCGAGTCCTGTATGGAATACGCCATCCATCAGGCTTCCAAGTCTGCCGTCCTTATGAGTATGTACAACAGTCACCTTACCGTCATGATATCCGGCAACATAAAGATACTTACCGTCAACATCTGTAGAAAGGAAACAGCCTCTCATTCCATCAATATTTACACTGTTGATACGTGACAGATCACCGTTTTTATCACGTTTAAATACTGCAACACCCTCATCCTCGATAGAATAAAGATACTTGCCATTCTTTGAAACAGCCATATGGGATGCATTACTTACTTCAACACTGCTGCGTTCTGTAAGAGTGCCATTCTCAACATCAACATCATAAACATGGATTCCCTGTCTGGAAGAGCCATGTGTATAAGAGCCCACATAAGCTACATATTTCTTTTCACTCATAATGCTTTTTTCCTCCTGCTGTCCTGAAGTTTATTTATCATCGCTCACTCTGTTCCCGTCTGCTGTCAGCGAGCAATAATATTTTCGTCCCGATATTGCCGGACGATGTCATACGATAAAGTGATTATAGCACATTTTCCTAATCAGAACAAGATTACGGAACTCAGTTTTATGTATTTTTTCCAGTTCATGGGTTACTGTCGTTACTGTTCACATACAAGCCAAAATTCTATACCGGATAAGCGCTCTGCTGTTTATTTGGTAAAATAATTTCTGACAGCTTCCAGTGTCTGGTCTATGATCTCATCTGTATGGGCAACAGATAAAAACATTGCCTCAAACTGTGACGGAGCCATATGGATTCCCTGCGCAAGCATTCCCTTGAAATATTCAGAGAAAGCTTTTGTATCCGAGGATTTGGCTGAGGTATAATCCACAACCTCCTGCTCTGTAAAGAACAGGCTTCCCAGGGAAGATACGTGATTGATATGGTAAGGCAGATTTTTCTCTGCCAGGATTTTCTCCATACCGCCATAGAGACGTTTTCCCTTTTCCTCCAGATCTTTATAAATTCCCTGGTGTTCATAGAGATATTTTAACTGTGTCAGTCCTGCTGCCATTGCAATAGGATTTCCGCTTAAGGTACCGGCCTGGTAAACCTTTCCCACAGGGGAAACCAGTTCCATGATCTCTCTGCGTCCGCCGTATGCGCCTACCGGCATACCTGCACCGATGATTTTACCATAGGTGACCAGATCAGGGGTCACGCCGAAATATTCTGCAGCACCGCCAAAAGCCAGACGGAAACCAGTGATAACCTCGTCAAAGATCAGAAGGGCACCGTACTCATCGCAGAGCTTTCTCAGACCTTCCAGGAACCCCTTTTTCGGAGGAACCACACCCATATTGGCGCCTACAGCTTCCACGATAACAGCAGCAGTCTGTCCGTCAGCCTGCTCCATCAGTGCACGTACACTGTCCAGATCATTATAAACAGCAGTCATGGTATCCTCTGTGCATCCCTTAGGCACACCGGCACTGTCCGGAACACCGCTTGTCATCACACCGGAGCCTGCACTTACCAGCATGGCATCACTGTGTCCATGATAGCATCCTGCAAATTTAATGATCTTATTCTTTCCTGTAAATCCTCTGGCAACACGGACTGCACTCATAACAGCCTCTGTACCGGAATTTACCATACGCACCATATCCACATGTGGAATATGGTCACAGATGAACTCAGCCATCTCCACTTCGATTGCAGTTGCGCATCCGAAGCTGAGGCCCTTTTCACACGCCTTCAGCACACTTTCTTTTACTTCCGGAAAATTATGGCCCAGGATCATCGGTCCCCAGGAATCGATATAATCCACATATTCTTTTCCATCAACATCATAAATATGGCATCCGTCTGCACGGTCGATAAATCTCGGTGCAATACCGATAGCACCGTATGCACGTACAGGACTGTTTACTCCTCCCGGAATTACCTTTACCGCTCTGTCAAATAATTCTTCTGATAAACCCATCAGCCGATTCTCCCTTCATCCATGCATTTTGCAAGTTCTTTTGCATAATAAGTAAGATAGATCTGGGCACCTGCACGGTATGCACTGACTGCCATCTCACACATAATACGTTCTTCATCGATCCAGCCCATCTTTGCAGCTGCTTTCACCATTGCATATTCACCGCTTACACTGTACGCTGCAACCGGCACATTTACAGCCTTTGATACCTCAGAGACCATATCAAGATAAGACATGGCAGGTTTTACCATAATGATATCTGCGCCCTCTTCCACATCTGTAAGCGCTTCCTTCATTCCCTCTCTTCTGTTGTGGAAATCCATCTGGTAACTCTTTCTGTCACCAAAGGACGGTGCAGAACCTGCAGCATCACGGAATGGTCCATAGAAAGCAGATGCATATTTTACTGCATAGGACATGATCGGCGCTCCATAATGTCCGTTCGCATCAAGAGCCTCACGGATAGCACGTACACGTCCGTCCATCATATCAGAGGGAGCTACCATATCTGCGCCTGCCTCTACATGGGAAACAGCTGTCTTAGCCAGTAATTCCAGTGTTGCATCATTATTTACATCATGACCGCAGAGCACTCCGCAGTGTCCGTGTGAAGTGTACTCACACATACATACATCTGTGATATAGTACATGTCCGGGAACTGTTTCTTTGCTTCTCTCAGGGCCTTCTGTACGATTCCGTTGGGGTCGTACGCACCGCTTCCCACCTCATCCTTATGATCCGGGATACCGAACAGCATAATGCTGTTTACTCCTGCATTCTGCAGACGTTCCAGTTCAAAAGGAAGACGGTCTACACTGTAGCGGAACTGTCCTTCCATAGAAGGGATCTCTTCTTCGATTCCTGTTCCCTCTTTTACAAATAAGGGATAGATAAGGGAAGACTTGTCTATTCTTGTCTCTCTTACCATTTTTCTTAAATTTTCACTGCCTCTTAATCTTCTTGGTCTCTGAATTAAATCCATGTCTTTTTGCTCCTTTTATCAACAATTCTCATAACTGTTCCATTTTTTGCAGAATAGTTATCAGTTTTCCTGTTTCATCTCTTCCACAAGCTCTATGAGACTTTCGATGGTAGCCTTCTTTGCCATGCAGGTCTGCATACCATAAGCATCTGCTGCAGCTTTGGTCTGTTTTCCGATACAGGCAGCTTTTACCTTCGTATAGTCCAGTCCCTTTGTGCCTTCCACAAAGCCCTTTACAGTGGATGCACTGGTAAATACTACACAGTCCACACTTCCTGTCTCCAGCTCTTTCTTCTCATCGATCAGCCTGCTCTTCTCATAACGTGTAGTGTAGGTTGCAATATCATCCACCTGTGCCCCTGTCTGCTCCAGCAATTCTGTCAGCTTTTTATTTCCGGCTTCGGCTCTTGGGATCAGGATTTTTTCATTTCCCTGAAGTTCTTTTGCAAGCTCTGCTCCAAGAGTATCTCCGTCATACACATCTGGCACAAAATCAGCCAGCAGGTGATGCTCTTTCAGCTTTTTCTTCGTTCCTTCACCGATCACTGCGATCTTCGCCTGTCCCAGGCTGCGCACATCCATCTCTTTTCTGTCCATCTCGTCAAAAAAGATCTCCACACCTGCAGGGCTTGTAAAAATGATCCACTGATAAGTATCCAGTTTCTCAAATGCCTCATACAGTCTGCGATTATCCTCAACAGGTACTGTACAGATAGACGGCAGCTCCAGAACCTCGGCACCTTTCTGGCGGAGAAAATCTGCTGTCTTTGAAATATGCTGTCTTGGTCTTGTGACCAGAACCTTCCAGCCTGCCAGAGGAAGCTTCTCATACCAGGCAAATTTGTCAGCCAGAGAACATACCTTTCCCACAACAATAATGGCAGGTGTCTCTATCCCCTGTCTGTCCACCTCTTCCTTAAGTGTACCTACAGTAGCAACCACCCGCTTCTGTCCTGCTGTTGTTCCTTTCTGAAGAACTGCTGCCGGCATATCCGGATCCATTCCACCTGCAAGAAGCCCTTTGCAGATATCCTCCAGTGCTGCAATTCCCATGAGAAATACCAATGTTCCCTTTGTCTGAGTCAGTGCTTTAAAATCTATATCATACTCCTGCCCTGCGCGTTTATGTCCTGTAATAATATGTAAGGACGAACAGAAATCCCTGTGTGTCACAGGAATCCCATTATAAGCAGGAACAGAGATGGGAGATGTCACTCCGGGCACGATCTCATAAGGGATTCCATTCTCAGAAAGAAGTTCCAGTTCCTCCCCGCCTCTTCCAAAGAGAAAGGGATCTCCACCTTTAAGCCTTACCACTTTATTTCCTTTTTCAGCTTCTTCCAGAAGAACCTTATTAATATCCTCCTGCACCATTGTATGGTGATTTGCTCTTTTACCTACATTAATCAGTCTGGCATGCTCCGGGATCTTTGCCAGAACCCCTTCGCCTACCAGACTGTCATATACTACCACATCTGCCTGCTGCAGAACCGCTGCGCCCTTTAATGTAAAAAGCCCGATATCACCCGGTCCCGCACCAACCAGCCAAACCTTGCCAGCTGCCATGTTTCTTCTCCTTTTTGCGTCACAAGAATTTTCTTTTTATAAATTTTTTTATCTTCCCTCACAGTCAGATTTCAATTGCTTTGCAAGATCTGTTCCAAGCTTCTCTCCATCCTCTGCTGCACCTCTGATCTGACCTGTAAGCCACTTTCCTGTAGCTTCACTGTAATATAAACCGCGGATAAAGATCTCATCTCCGTCCACCTCTGCAAATGCAGCTACAGGCGAAGAACATCCTCCGTCCAGATATTTTACATATGCGCGCTCTGCAGTTCCTGCAATCCAGGCATCCCTGTCACAGTATCCGTCCAGATACCCATAATCCTCACCTTTGCGTCCCTGCACGGCCAGGATTCCCTGACCTGCTGAAGGAATCATCTCATCCGGTGTAAAATATCTGCTGATCCTGCTTTCCAGCCCCAGTCGTTTCAGACCTGCCGCTGCCAGGATCAGCCCGGAATACTCTCCTTCATCCAGCTTGCGAAGCCTTGTCTGCAGATTTCCACGGATACTCTTTACCTCCATCTCAGGATACAGCTTCTCTAACTGAAGAGTTCTCCTTAAGCTGGAACATCCCAGAGGTTTATCCGGATCCAGCTCCGCCACTCCCTCAGGAAGCACCAGTACATCTCTTGGATCCTCACGCTTTGAAAAGGCCAGAAGCGGAAGCTCTTTTGGAACCTCCATAGGCATATCCTTAAGACTGTGCACAGACAGATTGCTTTTACCATCCAGCAATGCCCTGTCCAGTTCTTTTACAAACAGTCCTTTTCCGCCCACCTTATCCAAGGTACGATCCAGAATAATATCTCCTGTCGTTTTCATAGTCAGGATATTTACTGTTATTTCAGAGCCGGCATTTTCTTCACGGTTTTTCTGTTCTATGTAGCTTTTTACCATCTCACTCTGGAGAACTGCCAGCTTACTCTCTCTACTTCCAATGATCACCTCAGTCATCATTTTCCTCCTCATTATCATCTTCCTGCGCAACTCTCTCCAGGGCATTCTGAATCTCTTCTCTTATCCTGCGCGCTTTTTTATGGTCCAGACCACTGGCTGTAATTCCCACCACCAGTCCCTCTTCCATATAAATTCCCGGGAAGTAAAAATCACACTGCTCCCTGTCACTGGCTACATTAACATAAACGCCTTCCTGCCTGCAGATCCTGTGGATCTCATCATTTAACTTTCTGTCATTAGTAGCTGCGATCACCATATATGCCATCGCAAAGTCTGTACGCTTCACCGGACGTGTGATCAGCTCTACATAGCCGGCTTTGCTAAGCTCCATCATCTCCATGGTGACCTTCGGAGCAATGACTCTGATATTTCTGGTGAATGATAAAAGGGTTTTCACTCGACGGGTTGCAATGTTTCCGCCGCCTACAACCACGATATTCTTATCTGATAAGTCTATAAACATTGGAAAATACGGCTTATTCTTCATATATTTTCTCCAGTCCTGCCACACACTCAAGGAAAATCTCCTGATTCAGACTGTCACGCAGACCAAAGATCAGTTTATTTACTACTTTTCCTGCTGCCGTATCCACTGCATGGACCAGATTCTGCCTGTCATCCTCTTCCATAGGTGTTTTCTTTAATATCTTTGCAATCCTTAAATTCAGGTCATTGACTGCCTCATCTTTAATATCCTGAATTCTTGGGATCAGGTCTCTTCCATCCAGCCATTGGAAAAATTCATCCATCTGCTCTCTTACGATCGCGCCTGCTGCCTCCAGATTTTCCTGAAGTTCTGCAGGAACTTCCTCTATACGGAAGCTGTCCATGTCATAAAGTGTGACCCCCTGAAGCTTTCCAACAGATGGCTCTATATCTCTGGGAACTGCCAGATCGATCAGAATCAAGTCATCCTTTGTCCGGATTCCCTGGAATAATTCTTCTCTTAATGTGAAATTCGGGCTTGCAGTTGCACTCACTACAAGATCACACTGCGGCACATACTCCATTCTGTCACCGTAATTAATGCGCTTACAGCCCAGCGGAATATTCACAACTCCGCTTCTGTACTGACGAATGGTCACTGTCACATCTGCACCTGCCTCCTGCAAAGCCTGAGCAGCCACCTTACCCATCTCACCGTTACCGATAACCATACAGGTCTTCTCCCTGAGAGAATACCCTTTCTCTGCCAGAAATCCGATGGCCTGATGGATCACTGACGGATTTCCATGGGAAAAAGGAACCTCTGTCTTAATTCTCTTTCCTGCTGTGGCAGCCATTCTGAACAGAACCTCCAAAACACCATCTGCCGCAAAATTCTCTCTTGCCAGATTCAGGGCATCCTTCACCTGTGTAAGGATCTGATCCTCCCCTATGATCTGTGATTTCAGACCACTGGTAAGATAAAAAAGATGCTCAACTGCCTCCTGATCCTTACGCTCTACAAAATATTGTCTGTAAGAATCCTCAGTAATTCCCTTTATCCTGCAGAGACAGTCATAAAGACAGACATCTACCTCATCATCCACACTTGCCCAGACCTCCAGGCGGTTACAGGTGGACAGGATCACGCATCCATATATTCCATTTTGATTCTTTATTTTTTCCATTGCTTCACCGGCATTTTTCTTTGTAAATGCAAATTTCGCACGAATATCCACCGGTGCCATATTATGGTCAATTCCAATCATGGAAATACTCATAACTCTAACTCTCCTTCGTATTTCGCCATTCCTCAGCCATTTCATATCAAATATCCCACTGGCAACAGGGTATTTGATTTGATATGAAATCCGGACAGCAAAAAACGCTGTCAGAAATATCATAATCATTTCCTGTTAAGATGTCAATTGCAAACGCGGAAAAAGCTTCTTCTTTAAAGGATAACATGACGAGACCTCATTACCGTTCATTCTGCATTCGGTAATGAGGTCAAAACTGTGTTTACTGTTTATCTATTCTCATCAAAACTTTACATTTCTTTCTGTAACAGGCGATTCCATATTTTATGATTGTATGAATTCCTTCCTGTTCCAACGCCTCAGTATATCTGATATCTATAATCTGCTGAAGTGCTTTTTCGCACTCTCCCTGAAGATTTCCGTCATCTGCATATTTTACTTCGATCACAATCCCCACATCTTCATCTTCTATGCGGATCAGAATATCCCCGAATCCATCTCCTGATTCCCGATTTGACATTACTGACCAGTTCTCTTTGAATCCCAGAATACCAAGCAGCAATCCATGATAAAAATTTTCTTTTGTTGGTTTCTGCGCAAAGGTATCTCTTATGCTGATCGTTTTTTTCATATATTCTGTAAAAATCGACTCTACTTTTTCCGGATTTTGGTTTAGCAGTGCATCACACAAATCACTGACTGTTTTTCCATCGTCCTTTACATTTTCTTTGAACATTTTCAGAATATGGTTGGTGATAATATTTCGGATCTCTCTGTTGGGAATGACCAGATTATATCTGTTGCCACTGAATTCCCCTCTCTGTGTCAGATATCCGGTCATAAAAAGTGTGCTCCACAGATTGTCTATGGAAGAATATAATTCCTTATAAGTAAGCTCGGAATTAATTTCTTTCTGAACAATCCCTCCATTTACCAGCTGTTCCAACTCCATTCTGGTCAGCTTCTGTGGTTTTCCCACACTGTCAATGAAATGACTGATCACACTGTTTCCACTTGTATTGGCCCAGTAATTCTTCGGTTCCAGCCCGGGATCTGCCAGATGATCACTGCAGAAATTAATCACATCCCATGGACAATAAACATCCACATTTCCAAACCGGTAGCCGTCATACCACTCTTTCACTGTCTCATAATATTTTTCCTGTCCATAATACCGGAGGAGTTCCCTTACTTCCGCATCTGTAAATCCAAATGTTTCATCAAAACTCTTATCTGTAATGGAATAAACCTTAAAGTTATTGAGGCCTGTAAAAATGCTCTCTTTTGCAATCCTCAGGCATCCTGTCAGCACTGCGAATTTCAGACTGCTGTTGGTTTTTAATGCGTTCTCAAATAAATTGCGGATCAGCAATACCATTTCATCATAATATCCATTTTCATTTGCCTTTGCCAGAGGTACGTCATATTCATCAATCAGAACAATTACTTTTCTGCCATAATGCTTTTCCAGCAATTCTGTCAGCTCACGGATACTGTACACCAGAGAATCGTTTGTCATTTCTTTTTTCTTTAACTGTGTCAATAATTCGTGATCTGTCTCATCAAGCTCTGCGCTGTCTGAAAGTACGGATAGTCTGCGGGCTTCTTCATTGATTGTTTTTATGAGAAATCTTCGGGCTTCCTCATATGTGGCACCATTAATTCCCTTCAGACTGACAGAAACCACCGGAAATTTTCCCTGATATTTTTCACATAATTCCTGATTATCTGAAATCCTCAGCCCATCAAACAAAGTCTTATCTTTTCCAATCTCAAAAAAACTCTGGAGCATACTCATATTCAGGGATTTTCCAAAGCGTCTCGGACGGGTAAACAGGTTTACCTTTCCCCACTGGGTAAGCAATTGTTCAATTACATGTGACTTATCTACATAATAGAAATCTTCCCGACGCATCTCTTCAAAATTCTCAATTCCAATTGGAAGTTTTTTTAATCCTGCCATCTTATATCCCCTTCCATTTATAAAGCATACCTTCTTATTGTTATCCGTCTTATTACTGTTTATAATATCATGAATCCTATCGTAATTCCAGAAAATAATGTAACCTGTTACTATCGCAAGTGACAGTGGCAAGCGAAGTAAAATATGTAATAATATGATTGAGATACTTGCAGAAAATATTAACAGAAATGGAAAGTGATGAAATTTATGAAGATATTGAAGAAAGCAGGAGGGGTTCTCCTTGTAATAATCGGAATATTCTTTTTTGTATCTGCTTTAAAGATGATCTTTGTGGATAACCCCAAAACAAAAGCAGCTCTGAAAGACGCAGTTTACGTTGATGCAGCAGATACGATCGACCCGGAAAACGATGGAAAGACAGTCATTGTATGCGGCACATTTGAGCTGACTGAACCGGCACATGATGATGAACTTGGACTGGACTTTGACAGCATCCGCATTTCAAGTTCAAAACAGACAATGAAATTAACAAAATCTTCTTCCAAAAAGAAGGAGGCAATGACTGACGACGAAAAGAAATATGGCGTTCTGGAATGGAATTCATCTTTCAGCAGCATGCCGGTATCAGGCCAGGGGAAAATTGGAAATTATACACTTTCGCAGGATTTTATTGATGATATTATGCTGACCAAAACCTGGGAAGATTACGACAAGGCAGCATTATCATCTGCCGGTTATACATATGTACCGGATAACACCTATACACAGAAGCATTTTATAGAACCATCGAACCAGACGACACGTTCACATAAAGAATATGATGTTCGTTATTATTATTCTGCTGCTGATTTCGAAACAGGGCAAACCGTAACTGCTATCGGCATACAGGACGGACAGACTCTCAAATCCGCACCCGGAATCACAGAGAATCTGATGAAAAATAAACTTGACCGCGATGAAGCGATCAAACAGGGCGGCACCCCAGGTGTAGGAGCCCAGATCTTTTCAGTTGTTTCCTCATTGCTGTTAATATTGGGAGGGTTCCTTCTTATTATATTATGAGAAATAAATCTATAGCAATCCTCTTAAATGCATTATTTACGAGGATTGCTATAAAAAGAGGATATTACTTCTCAATTCTAAGCATGCGATATCCAATGCCAACATGTGTCTGGATGTATTGCACTCCATTTTTCTCAGGCTCCAGTTTTTTTCGCAATGTTGCCATAAAAACTCTGAGAGAAGCAACGTCATTATCCGAACATCGTCCCCAAATCTGCTGGGTAATATAGGTATGTGTCAATACCTTTCCCACATTGCGGGACAAAAGACAGAGCAGCTTATATTCTATAGGTGTCAGATGCAATTCCTCTCCCTTCAGATATGTACAGCCTGCCGTATAGTCTATCTTTAATCCACCATTCTCAAAAACAGAGCTTTCTATCTGCTCTCCGCTCTGCATAACCGCAAGTCTCCTCTGGGTGACACGGATACGCGCAAGTAATTCTTCAACAGAGAACGGTTTCGTAATATAATCATCCGCTCCTGCATCCAGCGCCTCTATTTTATCTGTGTCCTCACTTCTGGCGCTGATCACAATAATCGGCATGTTCGACCAGGTACGGATTTTTTTTATCACTTCTACCCCTTCCATATCAGGAAGCCCCAGATCCAGAAGAACAATATCCGGATTGTGGGACGAAGCTTCCAGAATGGCTGAAGATCCGTTTTCTGCAGCCAGATATTTATAGTCATGTGTTTTTAATGTAGTAACGATCAGATTACGTATGGGTCTGTCATCCTCAACCACCAGAATTAATGTTTTATTCATTTAATGTCACCTCGCTTAAGGGTAAAGTAAAAGTAAAATTGCATCCATGAGGATCATGATCTGTCAAAACCAGGGTTCCTTCATGTGCTTCTATAATAGAGTGGCAAAGTGCCAGTCCAAGTCCCAGACTTCGGTGACTATCCGCAACTGTTGTTTTCCCTGTATAAAACATCTCAAAAATATATGTTTTCATTTCTTCCGGAATTCCCGGGCCATTATCTTCCACACTTATCTGCGCTTTCCCATCTGTTTTCGTTCCCCGAATACAGATCACAGAACCCGGCGGTGTATATTTTATTGCATTATCAATTAAATTTACCAGAACCTGCATAATAAGACGTACATCCATACGTGCAAGAACAAGTTCTTCGCAGTCTGTCACAATTTTATAATCATCATGTTTCCGGCTGATATGCCTCAGGGATTCTGCAATCACCTCATCCAGAAGCTGGTCTGTAAATTTAAATTTCAGTCTTCCGTCATTCAGTCTGGTAATGGAAAGCAGATTCTCCACAACTCCGATCAGCCATTCAGAATCATCATAGATATC
>OGZX01001898.1_pt1 | contig 18820 bp, 16 predicted proteins | sample 1576881 | NCBI WGS metagenome assembly OGZX01 (sample SAMEA3541542, study PRJEB24748) | human gut metagenome | biome: human gut; feature: human-associated habitat; material: faeces | place: China | collected 2012
GAGGTTGCGGGTCAAGCCCGCAATGACACGCTAAAACGTTAGAACTTACTTTTGATACCCCCTCTTACGTTAAATAACCTCATGTATGCGGACGTCATCCGGTCCCTCATTACATAATTCTACTTTCTTTACCTTCTCCAATGCTTCCTTGTCCAGTTTGATGTAACCGGCCGGGCCGGAATAGAGAACCTGTTTGGTTTTCCCTTTCAGCGGAGTTCCTTCCACTACGACACGACTGTGGGATGAGCCGGACAGGTAGAGTTCAAGCGAACTGCCTTTGCTGCTGTCGATCGCAATACGTGAACCGGCTGGCAGTGTATTGGCTGACTCCAGATTCTTGTCGTACATCAGGCGGGCGGGATCGATAGAAGTATCTTCCTTCGTTGTTACCGTAAAGTCGTAGAGATAGATTTGCATCTGCTTGTCCGTCGTGTTACGCATACGGATGTAGCGGGCTTCCGGTGCGATCTGCTCCAACTTGAAGCGGGGTTGGTCGGCAGGAATACTGGTAATAGCTGTCCATGTCTTTCCGTCGGCGGACCATTCGAATAGGCGTCCGCTATTCTCACTCTTCGGCAGACTGAAGCTGAATGAGGTCGCCTCCTTCTGCAATTCCCAGGCAAGGCCGAAGGATTGTCCCGGCTCGATACGAAGCACTTCGTTCAGACGGTTGTAGCCGATCTGGTCTGCACTCTCTTTCAACGGCTGGTATTTCAGCTGTTCGATATTCGTCAGGATGGAGGCTTTGCTCATTTGCGCTGCGGCCTGGTCTGCCTGATCGGGGAACAGTAGGTTACGGCCTGTCTGCAAATAGATTTCCTGTACAAACGGGGTCAGGACACGTGAGCCTGTCTTTACCCCTTTCTGATAGGGGTTCTGGTTGTATGTCCGGTCGATGGTGCGCATACTGTCGAGCAGGGAGGTGAGGGAGAGATACGTCTGCCAGGTGGCGGTACGGTCTTTACCTTGTCCGGCCGAGGCAACGGATAGAGCGGTCTGGCCGGTCTTACCCAACAGATGGAATTGCATCAGCCAGGGTTTTATCTCGTCTATCAGCGCCTTGTTGCTGCTCGTTTCGATAGCGGCAGGGGCGGCAGTGATCTCGGCAAACAGCTGGTTCATCCGGTCGGAGGCATCGGCGTTATAGCTGTGCCGGCGGAAGTCGCGGAGGAATGCTTCGGCATACGCGGCATAGCGGACGGATTCATCCCGGCGATAGCGGTGGCCGTTAGGCCCCGGGTCGCAGTTGTTCTCGCAGAAGGTGCGGAAGGCTTCCGGAGCTTCGGGCAGGATGAAACGGCAGGCATCAGTGAAGTTGCTCTCCGGATTGTAGGCTTTCATGTTCCAGGCATAGTCGGCGACACCGAAGAGGGCAACCTTCGAGGCTTCCGCCCGTTCCATCGGGTTGGCAACGAAACCCGACATGGCGTGTGCTGCTTCCGGGTCAAGCCCGTAGGAAGGTCCCATCAGCAGGTGGTCGCGGCAGTAGTCGCTCACCGGGAAGTTCCACCACACGTATGACGGGCGCTGAATGCGTTTGTTCACCCATTCCTGCCCTTCGAGGGTGATGTCGTGGATAACGCTGTTGCCTGTCCACATCACATGGATGGCGGGGTCAAGCGTCCGGCCCAGTACGTCCAGGTAGTCGCTTCCAGCCCAGGCACGGTTGTATTCCGTCGGGCACATGATAAGGGGGCTTACCCCTTCCTTCTTCTCGATGAACTCTTTCTGCAGGAAGTTGAGCAGGTCGGCTTGCTTGTCGGCCTTGGCTCCTTCGCCCGATATGTCGTCGAAGAAGACGGCAAAGGAACGGACACCGAGGTCGTACATCATGCCGAACTTATTCAGGACGTTCATCCGGTCTTCATCCGTCCACTGGATGTCTAATCCCGGGTGGATGGCCCATACGAAGTCTACTTTGTTGGCGGCAGCTTCTTTGACCAAATCCTTGATCTGGGCGGCCTCTTTCTCCGGATAGGGCTTGCGCCAGTTGGGGGAACTGTGGTAGGGATCGTCCTTCGGGCCGTAAATGTAGGTGTTCATCTTCATCTTGCCGTAGAAGCGCAGCTGCTCGATACGGTCGACATGGCTCCAGGGATCGCCATAGAAACCTTCGACGGTGCCACGGAAAGCAACGTCGGGATAGTCGGTGATGGAGCAGACCGGTAGTGTCTGGTTTCCCTGTTCATCCATCCGAACCAACTGTCTCAGGGTTTGGGCGGCATAGAAAAGACCGCGACTGTCTGAGGTGGCGATGGTGATGCCGTTATCCGTAACATCCAATCGGTAGGCGCCAGATCGTTTCAACTCCGGCGCTTGCCCCTCTGTCATTGTGATCTTGAGGGGCAGGGCATCGGGCTGGACTGTGATCGACAGGGTCTCCCTGAGCAACCGCATGGCATCCGCGTCCGGGTTCTTGATGCCGGAGAGGGCAAAGCCGTGAGGCGCATTCAGTCGGTTGGTCGACAGCGTAACCTCCTGCGGTTGCGGGTGGATGACCGGCAACGGGTTTTGTGCTTGCAGCGCACCTCCCAACAGGAGGGCGGCGGTTAGATTTAGTAGTTTCATTTTTGAGTTATTTAGGTGTTTAATTAATGATCTAAATGATGATTTATCGGTCTGTTCTTTTAATGGGGCATTGTCCCATGCCGCAGGCTCTCTTTTGCCGTTCGTTTTAACGAACGGAATAAATACCCGGCTTTGCTGGATTCCTCTGTGGGTTTCAACCCCTTTAAAATATCTATATGTGGCTGTTTATTAAAGGGGCTAAAGCCCACAGAGGAAGAGGCTTTGCCTCCAATCCTTTTAACCGTCAGCTGAAGCAGACGGCAAAAGAGAGCCTGCGGCACGAGGCAAGCCTCGTTTGTTTACACACCACTAAATCATCATTTGTTCTTCTGTCTAATGCTTACAGACAAAATCTTTACCGAACCTCGAACAACAACGTCTTCCCATTCACGTCGCTCCACTCCGTCAGGAGCTGGCGCAGGGCGGTGTATTCGGCAGGGGTATAGAGTTGTTTGCTGAGTTCGAGGCTGCGGACGACGGTTGCTGTGCGTCCGTTCTTCTTGACAGACAGAGTGAGGCTACCGGCGGCGTTACGGATCGTCCGGTTGGCTTCCGGGGTACGCAACTCCATATTGTCGGGGCATTCGACGGTGTAGGTGTAGACCTCCTTTACCTGACGGGGCAACAGGATGTTCTCTTTCCGTTGGCTGTTCAGGTAACCGTAGGGCTGGTGTGAGAAGCCGTAGGCGGCATCCGGCAATACGACTGTCGCATATCCGTCCTGCACCTTCAGGGGCGCCGTGTTGTTACTTTCGCTGTTGCCTGTTGTGAAGTATGGCATCAGTGCATTGCCTACGGATTCTTTCGTGGATGTTACCACCTTGCCGTCTTTGAATGTCAGGGAGATGTCGCTCTTGATCTGATAGTCCTTGGGGACGGCGGTGGCGACAGGCTTTCCGGCGGCCAGGCTGAAGAGCGGCGTCCGGTCGAAGTTCACCGTCTGCGGGCGACGGGTGGAATAAGTGGAGAATACATATAAGTCTCCGTTCACCATGCAGGATACAAACAGCTGGTCGATCGCTTTCAGCGCCAGGCCCTTGTCGGCGTGTGCCTGATAGGTAGCCATTGGTTCGGCTTTGAAACCTGCGCCGCTGAGCAGGCCAGCGAGCAGGTTGGCTTTCTCGGCCTCCGTCCCGTAGGCTGTGTTTATGACTTCGTAGGCGGGGCGCAGGCGGTAACCGGTTTGCTCGAGCGTCAGCGTATTGTTGGCAATGTGATTGGTGGTGTATTCGAGGATTGCTTTCAGCTTGTCTTCATCCTTGGTGATGCCTTCTGTGAGACTTTCGGCCAGGGTCGTGAGCTGCATGTCGCCAACGGGGTTGAACTGTTTGAACAGGGTGGCCAGTGCATCGCCTTCAGTCGCATAGGTCGTAGCGACAAGGAAGGGCACATCGCCATTGGCAACCGAAACGAACGGTGCACGGGAGGCAGCCGGAAGGTTGCGCAATGTCCAGGCTGTCGTACGCATCCCGTTGGAGAGCGTGACAGACGGTTTCGTCTTGTTGCCGGCCAGCGTGAAGGCTAACTCTTTGTCTGCGGGGGTCGCGATTTTAAGCGTATATTCCTTGACAGGCGATGACTGGAGCAAGGTTTCGAACACATCCACCTCCGGCAGGTAGCCCGGCTTGGAAGTGACCGTGTAGTCGAGATAGATCGTTGCGCCCAGCTCTAATCCTGTGTGGACAACTACCATTTCTTTCAGGTGGTTATAGGCCGGAGCGTCGGCTGCATTGCGGGGAAGGACTTCTACGAAGGCATTGTCCGGTGTCTTGATGACGGTGCCGTCTTTCTGCCGGGTGTATGAAGAATTAATCTTCAGCTCCTGGTATTGCGGGTTGTAGACGATGAAGCTCTCTCCGTATGTGCCGTTCATGGCGGTGTGGGTGAAGAGTGTCAGTTCCATGTTGCAACGGAACTCCTGGCTGCCGTCGGAGTGGAGCGTCCAGGTCTTTTCCAACTTCTTATATTCTGCCTCCGGGGCGCCGAACGCGGTGACTGTCACTAACAGGAGACAGAGGAGGACGAGTTTATGTTTGTTCTGTATCATTGTAATCTATTGTTTATTTGTTATGCTTTTAGATAGGGTGTTATCCCTTACCGTAGATAAGGGATCATCTCTTCTCGTAGATAGGGTGTCATCTATGGTAATAGATAGGGCATCATCTATGAGAAGGGATAGCCTGTCATTTTTTTATCACCAGATAATCGCCAAATGCTTTATGCGCATTGACGGCATTGCGGAAACCTTTCCAGTCGCCGGCCTCGTAAACACGTTTCTTCAGGGCCAGCTTCTGATGGAGCACTACTTTGCCGTCTCCTTGGCGGACATAGCCTTCGAAGTCAGCGGCGCTGCTCTGCTTACTGTCTTCCTTAGTCTCGCTGACCAGCTTGTATCCGGCGGGGAGCTGGATCGTTTCGTCCAGTTCGACCAGGCGTGAGCAGGCATCCTTGAAACCATATTGGCGTTCTTCCAGGTCGGTATCGATACGCAGGTAACTTTTCACCTGGTTGTAAAGATTATTCATCACCATCGGTTTGAACAGCATTTCCCCTTCGCCGGGAAGGGCGTATCCGGGGATTTCATAGCGGAACGTCATCTTGATCGGGGCGGCTTGGTAGTTCTTCGGGTCTTTGCCGTAGTCTACACTGATCAGGCGGGCTTTAGGAGAGACGGCGAGAAGCTGTGCCTCCAATGCGCTCTGCCACTGAGACTGCCAGCCACCGGTGAAGATGCGGCGGATGTTGCTGTCCGACTGTCCTTCGGCGGTAATGGTGAACTGTCCGGTCAGCGTACCCTTGGCATCGAGCTTGTTGTCCGCCTTGATGCGTACGTAGTGGTTCTCGGGTGCGGAAACCGGGGTGAGGCAGAGGTCGGAACCTTCAGGGACGCCCGGCAGGTAGTTCTGCTGTTGTTCGGCGCTGCTCCAGAGTTCGCGGCAGAAGGGAACCCAGGTCGGGTCTAGCGGCATATAGGTCCCGCTGGATAGCTTCACGACGGCCACGCAATGGTTGAAGTGGTCGGCCGGAATGCTTTCCACACGGCTGCCTGCCATGGTCATGGCCGGATAGGCTTCGAAGCCTGCCATGCGAAGGAAGGCGATCAGGGTGCCGGCGATATCTTTGCAGACGCCGCAACGGTCTGTATAGTTCATCTTCAGGTTATGCAGCGTATAGCCTTCGCCTTTGCCCATCGAGATGCCGGAGTAGCGGATGTTGTCAGCGACCCAGTGGGTGAGGACGGCGATCTTTTCCATCTCGGTCTTCTTGCCCCGTATCAGTTCGTCCACTTTCTTCTGGGCTTCGGGGATGGCGTTGAAGCTGCCATAGTCTTCGTTCACCTTGTTAAACCAAAGGGATTTGTCCTGCCAGCGCGGGGTGGAGGACATCATCAGCTTGGGTGCTGCGTCGAAGAGGTCGACCATGTTCGGTTCGCGACGGGTAGGCATGATGTCTGTGCTGACGAAGGTATAGGTTTTCCGGCCGTCCTCGTAGCGCATGGAAGAGGTGCATTCGCCCTGGTAGAACTGGAACTGCATCTCTTTCTCCATCGGGATGTTTACCTTATATACTTTACGGACGGTCGGTTCGGTCGCCCAGAAGGGGACGATGTCGTAGAACTGTCCGCGCATGGGCGGAATAAAGCGGGACTCGTCGTCGCCGGCATCCGTGAGCAGGGCGTATGTGAAACCTTTCTTATCGATCTGATAGTCGATGATGTCGCCTGGATCGAGGCGCCCTATTTCCATCATGATCTGGCGGGCTCCCCAATAAATGGCGCGGGCGGGGGCTGCATAATCCTGCTGCTGGGTGATGTCGAGGTTGACCACGTCGCCGTTGGCTTTGTAGATCGTGATGCGGTGGAACTCGGCGTGTGCCGTCAACGGGTCGTAATCGTATTTGAGGATGCGGTTGGCGACGGCTCCGCGAGTATTCATTACTTTAATGATTTTGCAGACGGCGAATGAGCCGGAGCCGGTCGGCTGTACGGTCACGGCGGTACTGTCCAGCAGGTTTACACAGTCATAGCCTGCATATAATTCCGGCTTCTGCAGAGTCGGATCGGGTGCAAACCGGCAACTCTCCTGGGCTTGTCCGTATGTGGACGCAGCGCCTAAGAGGAGGGCGGATGCTAAGATAGATAGGTGTTTCATGTTTTATAGTGTTTATTAATTGTCCATTGTCAATTGTATTGCCAGCCTCCGGCAGGCAGCTCGGTCGATCTTTCCACTGCCAGTGAGGGGGATCGCTTCGACCAGCAGGACGCGTTTCGGGCGCTGGTATTTAGGTATCGTTTCAAGTGCTTTTTCCAAAGAATCAGGATAGAGGCGTTGTCCTGGTAAGGATAGAGGGTCTGTCCCGGTAAGGATAGAGGCATTGTCCTGATAAGGATAATGGCCGTATCCAATGGCGACCAGCAAAACGACTATTTCCCCGAACTTCGGGTCCGGAACCGATGTTATTGCAAAGTTAGCAGAAATAACGGAACGCAGAGCCTCCTCGACGCTTTCTATCTGTATTTTTATTCCGCCACTGTTGATGATGTTGTCTTTCCGGCCCAGGATGCGGAAACGTCCGTCGGGCAGGAGTTCGGCGACGTCGTTGGTGACGAGTGTTTCGTTTGTGACAAGCGGGGCGTTTATGACCAACGTATTGTCCGACGAGAGTGAGAGGCTGACGGAAGGGAAAGGCGTATAATAAGGAGATGCATCCGGTCCGTTCAGCCTACGGAGGGCGATATGGGAAAGGGTCTCCGTCATCCCGTAAGTGGAATAGACCTGGTTGGGTAATGCCTGTATTTCTTTTTCCAGTTCGCGGTCGATGGAGCCGCCGCCTACGATCAGGATATCGGTGCGGCAGAGGCGTTCCCGCTCTTCCGGCACCTGTAGCGTGTTATAGACTTGCAGCGGGATCATGGCGGCAAAGCGGAGTGGCGTTTCTACATCCTTCATCGGATGTCCGGAAGGCTCGCGTACCACCAGGTCGAGCCCGGCAACCAGTGAACGGACGACCATCATCTTACCCGCAATATACCGAAGGGGCATGCAAAGCAACGCCTTGTCGCCTTGCCGCAGTCCAAGGTAGTCGCAGGTCAGACGGGCGCTGTTCTCCATCTGCTCCTTGCGAACCGTGATCCGCTTGGGCGTACCCGTCGAACCGGAAGTCTGCACTTCCAGCACGGGCGAGTCGTTATGCCATTCGGCTAGGAATAGGTCGAGGTCATCTCTGATCATTTGCTTTCGGGGATAAACCAGAGGCGGTTGTCCCGAAGCTCCAGTGGTGCGTCGATATTGTCGGTGAAAAGTGCCCCGGTGCCTAAGCCCTGTGGCAACGGGTTGTTGAATGTGGCACACCATTGTGCGATAGCGTTCAAGCCGATGTTCGACTCCAGTGCGGAGGTAATCCACCAGCCGATCTGTTGCTCTTCCGCCTCCTTTAGCCATTCGCTTCCACCATATAGGCCGCCGTGCAGGGAGGGTTTTAGGACGATGTATTGCGGACGGATGTAGGACAGCAGTTCCTTCTTTTTCTCCGGTGTGTTACAGCCGATCAGCTCTTCGTCGAGGGCAATCGGAATCGGTGAGGAGGCGGCAAGCAGTGCCATATCGTCCCATTGTCCGGCACGGATCGGCTGCTCGATCGAGTGCAGGTCGAATTCGGCCAGGCGGTTTAACTTATCCATAGCCTCGTTGGGCGAGAAGGCGCCGTTAGCATCGACACGCAGTTCGATGTCGCGGGCGGAGAACTGTTCGCGGATGATACGCAGGATTTCCAGTTCTTTTTCGAAGTCGATTGCCCCGATCTTTAGTTTGATACAACGGTAACCAGTCTCGATCTTCTCAGCCACCTGTTCCGTCATTTCCTTATAGCTCCCCATCCAGATCAGCCCGTTTATAGGAATACCCGTTTCACCCCGTGAGAAAGGCGTGTCCCACAAGGCAAAGCTATTCGCCTCGAATTGCAGCAAAGCTGTTTCCAGCCCGAACAGGATCGAAGGATAGTTACGCAGTCCTTCGATGTCGATTTGGCCTGTATTGGTGAATTGCTGGCAGGCTTTTGCCAGCACCTCTTCGTATTCGGGAACGTCGTCACAGCTAAGATTGGGCAGCGGAGCGCATTCTCCGCACCCCCAACGCTCAGGAGCATCTTTGGAACTCAGCATCAGGAACCAGCTTTTCCGTGTCGTGTAAGTCCCGCGTGAAGTGCCTGCCGGTTTCTTGAAATGCAGATCTCTGGGATAGACTTCTAATCTATAGTGATGTATCATTGTATGTCTTGTTGATTGTTATTGAGTTCAAAGTTGTTCAGTTGATTTTTAAGTTCTTGGATATCCGGCAAGGCTTGTCTTATATCTTCAGGAAGCTCGTTATAAGTATAGGAACTGACGCCTATCGGTTTGTTGATATCTCTCAGCGAGAACTCAACTTCATAGTCATCTTTTCCTTTACAAAGAAGAATACCGATTGTCGGCCGATCATATTCATCGCGTACCAGTTCGTTGATAGCAGAGATATAAAAGTTGAGCTTTCCTATATATTCGGGCTCAAACTCTTTCGCTTTCAACTCAATAATGATATAGCATTTTAATCGGGTGTGATAGAATAAAAGATCCAGATAATAGTCTTTCTTTCCGACTTTAAGAAGATATTGGCGGCCCATATAGGCAAAGCCTTTTCCTAATTCAAGCAGAAAGTGGGAGATTTGTTGAACAAGCCCGTTTTCGATATCTCGTTCTATTGCTTTATTGGATAGTTGGAGAAAATCAAAATGGTAAGGATCTTTTAGCAGTTCATTTGCCAGCTCGCTTTGTGGGGGAAGGAGTGTCTTTGTAAAATTGTTGATTGACTTCCCTTGTTGATGAAACAGGCCTTTTTCAATATGGTATTCCAGAATGGCACGACTCCAACCGTTCTCTACGGTTTTATGGATGTAGAAAAGGGCTTCTTTTAAGAATTTGATTCTGCCGAGGAGTAAGACATGATGTCCCCACGGAATTTCAAACAAAAAGCTCGCTTCCAATTCGCGCACAACTTGTGCGCATATTGGATTCACTTGACAATAAAACAGATAAAACTGTTTACATCTTCTGAGATTACTGGCAGACAGTCCCTTTATATCAGGGAATTCAGCCTGTAAGTCTTTGCTTAGCTGTTCTATGAACCTGCTTCCCCATTGGGAAACTTGCTGCTTTTCTACAATTTGTTCGCCAAGGTTCCAGTAAAGACGGATTAGTTCGCTGTTCACTGCTATAGCAGCTTTGATTTGGCTTTTCCGAATGTTGGCTTTTAGTTCGGTAAGCCACAGGCGATAATCCTGTTGGTTGGATAGTTGTTCCATTCTGTTATGTTTAGTTGATAGTTAAGAAATCGGCTTACGGAAATTTAGGATAATCCTCGAAGCGGGGACGGCGTTTCTCGAGGAAGGCTTTGCCGCCCTCCTGGGCTTCGTCGGTCATGTAATAGAGCATGGTGGCGTCGCCGGCAAGCTCCTGGATTCCGGCTTGCCCGTCCAGTTCGGCGTTGAGGCCGGCTTTGATCATGCGGAGGGCGAGCGGGCTGAGCAGCATCATCTCTTCGGCCCAGCCGACGTATTCGTCTTCGAGCTTATCCAAGGGTACGACTTTATTGACCAATCCCATGTCGAGTGCTTCCTGCGCATTGTATTTGCGGCAGAGGAACCAGATTTCGCGCGCCTTCTTTTGTCCGACGATACGGGCCAGGTAAGAAGAACCGAATCCGGCATCGAAGCTGCCCACACGAGGCCCGGTCTGTCCGAAGATCGCATTTTCGGAAGCGATCGTCAGGTCGCATACCACGTGCAGCACATGGCCGCCTCCAATAGCAAAACCGTTTACCGCCGCAATCACCGGCTTCGGGATCGAGCGTATCTGCTTCTGCACATCGAGCACGTTCAGGCGGGCTACGCCGTCTTTGCCGATATAACCGCCATGGCCTTTCACGTTCATATCACCTCCGGCACAGAAGGCTGTATCGCCGGCGCCTGTCAGCACGATTACGTTAATATCGGGGCGTTCGCGGCAGATATACAGAGCATCGCTCATCTCCGTTGTCGTAGTCGGAGTGAAAGCGTTGCGATAGCGTTCGCGGTTGATAGTTATACGGGCAATCCCGTTGTAGAAATCGAACAGGATGTCTTCATATTCTTTAATTGTTGTCCATTCTCTCATTACGAATTACGAATTATGAATTGTTTGCTTTTTGTTGTTTTAGTTGATGATAATACTCTTTGAGCAGCCGCACATCTTCCGCCGCATCCGTAAATACCTCCATCAACATCGGTTGGCTGTAAGGCGTAGGCTGTGTGAAGGTTGTCAACGCTTCCGTCAGTTCTTCGGCGTTGTGCACGGGGAAGTAGGCAAAGCCTCGTTCTTCGGCCCAACCTTTGGCAGAAGTCTTATGCGTAGCAGTCACAAAGCGGTGCGTCTTGTCCTCCATCTTCAGACCGGGTAAGGCCTGGAATATTTCGCCCCCTCCGTTGTTGAGCAGGAGGATGCGCAGGTTACATCCGTAGTTGACGTTCCAAAGAGCGTTCATGTCGTAGAAGAAACTCAGGTCGCCGAGCACCACGAAGTTCAATTTGTCCGAGCAGACGGAGTAGCCGATAGCAGTCGAAAGCGATCCTTCGATACCACTTGTCCCGCGGTTGCAGCAGACTTCGACCTCCTCAGGAAGCGTGTACAGTTGTGCGTAACGTACGGTCGAACTGTTCCCCAAATGCAGCGCAGCCGGTGTGGGGAGCGACTTGACCAGTGCTCCGATAGCCGCCATTTCCGAATAGGCAAACTCCGGTTCCGGCAGGTCCCGGGTGTTGTTTTCCCAGATGCGCGGGAACTCCGTCGTCCGGTTCTCCAACAGGTAGGCGATCTTTTCGAGGAACTCGAACGGGTCCATCTCGATCACCGTCGTCAGCGAGCCGTAGAGGTCCGCCACTTCGCCGTCGAGCGAGACGTGCCAGTGTTCGCGGGGCGGATGTTTGCGGAGGAATTGCTTGAGGCGCTTCGATACGATATGTCCGCCGTAGGTAATCACCAGATCGGGCACCATCTTCTCCTGCGTCTCCTCCGGCAAGGCGTAGAGAGCCGCGTCGAAGTTCTTCACCGGTATGCCCGGAACAGTCTTGTTTCCGGTATGTTCCGTCAGCCAGGCGAAATGCTTATAGAGCAGTTTGGAGATTTTCTTTTCGAAGAGATAGATCAGGCTCATCTGTCCGGCGATGATCATGCGGCGGTTGTAGTTGTTCAGCCGTTCGATCAGTCCGCCGTACTCACGGTCGTAGACGTTCAGCCCCTGGTAGCGGGTAATGACGCGCACCTTGGGCAGCTCCTCTGCCGTGAAGCGGAACAGGGGTTCGGAAACCGGTACATTGATGTGTACCGGTCCTTTCCCGTGATGGTTGAGTTCGAGCAAGGCTTCGTTGATCAGGCGGTTGCAATACCACTCGTCTTCGTCGGTATGTATCTCCGGCAGGTTGACGGATTTCTTGACCAGCGAGCCGAAAACACCCGGTTGCGGAAGCGTCTGCCCGTCCATCTGTCCGATCCACGCGCCGGGACGGTCAGCCGAGATCACGACCAGCGGCACTTGCTGGTAGAAGGCTTCCGACACAGCCGGATGGATGTTCAGTAGCGCACTGCCGGATGTGCAACAGATGGCCGCCGGCTGTCCGCCATGCAACGCTAACCCGAGGGCAAAGAACGACGCACTCCGTTCGTCCGTCACCGGATAACAGGAGAAAAACGGATGATTGGCAAGCGTGTGCACGATAGGCGAGTTGCGGCTACCGGGACACAAAACTATTTTCTTAATGTTATGCTCGATGAGCAGCGCTACGAGCTGCTGGATGTTTTTCTTGTCTGAATACATAAACTTATCTTAGAGCTTCCACATCTTCTGCGTGAATAGGAATCTTCTTACCTAACAGGCGGGCCCCATTCTCTGTGATCAGATAGTCCTCTTCGTTGCGGATGCCGCTGAAGTCTTTGTAAGTAAACAGCTTTTCGTAGTTGATAAACTCTGTAAACTTGTTCTGGCTTCTCCACAAGTCCATCAGTTCGGGGATGAAATAGACACCCGGTTCGATCGTCAGGACAAAGCCCGGTTCGAGCTTGCGGCCCAGACGCAAAGACTTGCGGCCAAACTCCGTGCTTTTGGGCTGGCCGTCATAGCCGACATATACTTCGCCTAAGTTTTCCATGTCGTGGACATCCAGCCCCATCATGTGGCCCAGTCCGCAAGGCATGAACATCGCATGGGCACCGGCTTTCACCGCTTCCATCGGGTCGCCCTTTACGAAGCCCAGGTCTTTGAGGCCTTCCATAATCACTTTGCAGGACAGTTCGTACACGTCGACGAAAGGAACGCCCGGACGCAAAGCTGCAACGGCTGCTTCGTGGGACGCTACCTGGATATCATAGATCTCGCGTTGGCGGGTCGTAAACTTGGAGTCTGCCGGAATCGTGGACGACATATCGCCGGCATATCCCATCTCCGTTTCGGCACCGGCGTCGAGCAGCAACATGTCGCCGCTCTTGATCATATTGCTATGGTCATGGTTGTGCAACGTCTGTCCGTTGATCGTCGCAATGATCGGGAAGGAGAGCTCGTAGTTGTTAGCGTAAGCCACTTCCGCAACAGCGGCGGCCACTTCACATTCGCGGATACCCGGACGAACGGTGCGCATGGCGGCCAGGTGCATATCGGCAGTCACGATACATGCCTTCTCGATCTCGGCAATCTCTTCTTCGCTCTTATAATTACGCTGGTTGACAACGCCCATAATGAACGGAACAGATGGCTTTTCAGCTCCCGGAACAACGCCTAACCACTGGAACAGCTTGATCTGATGCTCGGCACGGTAAGTCGGCAGGTAATGAACCGGCTGGCCTTTCTGCTGCGCATTCTTCAGGTAAGCCTCGATTTCGTTGAACGGACGCACTTCGATGATACCGGCCGCTTCGCTTTTTTCCTTCAGCGTCGGTTGCGTGCCCATCCAAACGATTGCGTCGATGGTGAGCTCGTCTCCGAAGATAATCTCGCGGTTGTTGTCTATATCGATAATGGCGGACAGTCCGGCGTAGGGGAGTCCGAAGAAATACAGAAAAGTGGAGTCCTGGCGGAAGTGATATGTGTTATCGGCATAATTCATACCGGACTCGTCGTTACCCAGAAACAACAGCAGGCCGGAACCTATCGTTTGTTTCAATTTAGCCCTGCGGGCGATATAAGTTTCTTTTGCAAACATGATATTATTAATTTGGTTTAATGCTACCAAAGATAGGCATAAATTATCATCCGCGCCCATCGGGCCCCTATTATTTTTACAGGCGTCCTGCATATATCTGAAAATTCCTTAAAAAGTTTCACCTGTTTCATCAAGGTGAAACTTTAGTTTCATGCCGGAGAAACTTTTGTTCCACCAGGGAGAAACTTTAGTTTCATTACTATGAAACTTTTTACGGGTGCAGGGCTGTTACCCTACTTGACCGGATAGATTGTCGACCGGTTGATATAGGTCAGGGCGGCGCCTATAGCTGTCCGGTATTCTGAATACTTGGGGATTAGGAAACGGACGCCGTACATTTTTTCCATCTTCGGAAAGACTTCCTTGCATTGGGGCAGTTGTGTCAGGTTGCCGATCAGCACGAAATCTTTGATCGAACTGTTCAGAGCCGACAGGAAAGCTGCCTGGCCGATGGATTGCAGGACCATATGGATAATGCCGGATGCGATGTCTTCGGGCGACGCATTGCCGTCCGCCTTTCCGAAGTTGGAAGCCGTGGCATCCAGCGGCAGGTCCGGCAGCGGTCGGTTACAGATGTCCTGTATCTGGAGGTCGATGTTGGTCAGCGTCCCCTTTTGCGCCATTTCGGCAATCAGATGGATGTCCTGTGTCTTCAGGAGCAGGCGCGACAAGCCCAGCAGGGTTCCGCCTCCGACACCGAGTCCGCCGATGTGCCGGATCTGCTGTCCTTCCACCTTCACGAAGGAAGTGCCGGTGCCCATGCTCACCACGATCAGGTTCTCCTGCGGGATGGCGTATCGGGCGCCGAGGCCGTTCGCCATAAACTCGTCGGCCTTGGCTGTCGGCAGGCCGTATAGTGGTTGGTCTATATAGGCGCTTCCCACGCCGGTAAGCATCACCATTTCTATTTCGGACAGCGTGATCCCGTTGTCGTAGATGTACTTGCCGAATGCGCCGAACAGGGATGTGACCGGATCGGTCGCCTTGACGAACATAGGCGATTTAATAGCCTCGTTTTCTATCCCGACGATCTTAGTCGTGCTGCCTCCCACATCAATACCGATTACTACACCCATATTATTACGAATTTAATGTAAAGTTTCTGCTTCTTTTCGCTTGCAAAGTTATAACTATTTCTTACATTGTCCCGGCAAATATAACCTTTATATAGTATGAAGATACGGCAGATAAAAGCACTTACCGACGCGACAGTCGTTTGTGGAGGCGACCGGGAGGATTATGAGGTGCAATGCGCTTTCGCCAGCGATTTGATGAGTGACGTCCTGACGACGGACTGTAGCGACGTGCTTCTCGTCACCGGCTTGTGCAATACGCAGACGATACGGACGGCAGAGATGGCGGATATTCCCTGCATCCTGTTCGTGCGGGGGAAGAAGATCACACCGGACATGCTGCAACTGGCGGCGGAGAACGATATGATCCTGATGGAGACAGACCATTCCATGTACCACGCAGTGGGTGAACTGTATAGTCGCGGTCTTCTGCCGGTCTATTAAAATGAAGGAGGTGCGGATATGCAATTCAGATTTGAACTGGAAGGAGGAAACTTCTCGAAAGCCGGCTATGCTTCAAGCCAGATAAAGAAAGTGTTGAAGCAATTGTCCGTCGACCCGCGCGTGATCAAGCGGGTGGTGGTCGCCTTGTACGAAGCCGAAGTCAACGTGGTGGCCCACGCCTGGCGCGGGACGGTGCAGGCGGATATCGACGCAGACAAGATCGGCCTTCTGTTGCAGGACGAAGGGCCCGGCATTCCTGACATAGACCAGGCGATGCAGGAAGGCTATTCCACGGCGTCGCCCGCCGTACGTGAAATGGGGTTCGGTGCCGGAATGGGACTGCCCAATATGAAGAAAAATGTAGACGAGTTAACGATAGAAAGCAAAGTAGGGAAAGGCACGACCGTTCGTATGCTGACCTATTTCGCCATGAAAAACAACTAAGCCATGGAAGAGACAAAGTTTTATCACGCATTAAAGATAGAGGAGGAGCGCTGTGTCGGCTGCACCCACTGCATGACAAAGTGCCCGACGGGAGCCGTCCGCATCCGCGACGGGAAAGCCTCCATTCGGAAGGATTGGTGTGTGGACTGCGGCGAATGCCTGAAAGCCTGTCCGACGGAAGCGATCTACGTGGAGCAGGACGACTTTCAGAAGATATTCGATTACAAGGCACGTGTCGTACTGGTCCCGACGGTCTTTATCGGGCAGTTCTCCAAATATAAGACGGAGGAGGAAATCTTCAGTGCGCTCTACGAGTTGGGCTTTACGCACGTCTATCAAGTCGAGTTTACGGCGGATATGATCCACCGCGAGATGCTCCGGCAGATGGAGCAGGCGGAGGAAAAGCCCGTGATCAGCTCTTTCTGCCCGGCTATCGTCCGGCTGATACAGGTGCGCTTCCCGGCGCTGGTCGACAATATCTTGCTGGTCAAGTCGCCGGTCAACGCGACGGCCACTTACTATCATAAGGTATTGGAAGAAGACGGCTTCCTCTCCGACGAGATCGGCATCTTCTACGTGACGCCCTGTGCCGCGAAGATCGCTGCGCTGAAAGGGGCGGAAGGTTATTCGTCCACAATTAAAGGCGTGATCAATATGGACACCCTATATAATAAGGTATACCATATCCTCAAGAACCGCCCGAAAGACTATAAGCCGGAATGCGTCCTTCCGCCGGCATTGACCAAGAAGGAAATGCGCTGGAGCCAGACCGGGGGCGAAGCCAAACAATTCTCCGGCCGCTGCCTGGCGATCGACGAGATTCATAATGTCATCGAATTTCTGGAACGGATGGAGACGACGACCGAAGTGCGCAACGTGGACTTCCTCGAACTTCGCGCCTGCGACCGTAGCTGTGCCGGCGGCGTGTTGGCCGTGGCCAACCGTTTCCTGACGGCCGAGCGGGTCATGAAGCGTTCGATGAAGCGCGACAAGGCGCCGCTGATCTATTCCGACCGGATAGAGGCGTTGGCTTACCTGAAGCAACACATCACGATCCGTCCGCTCGAGCCTAACCCGAAGTTGAAGTTTGAAGGCAATATCGAGGAAGTGCTGAGCAAGATGGAGCAGGTGCGCAAGCTGATGTGTTACCTGCCGGGTATCGACTGCGGCGCCTGCGGTTCGCCTAACTGTCAGGCGTTGGCAGAGGACATTGTGCGCCATGAAGCTCAGTTCAGCAGTTGTGTCTTCATGCAGCGCAACATGGAAAAGCACGGTAAGTTGGATAAGGAACACGCCTTCCGCCTGATCGAAAAGACCTGGGGGAAGGATCGTCTGAATAAAGATTGTTATAAGAAAGGAGCTAAATATGAAGGTCAGTGATTTAGTACGTGAGTTAGGTTTGAAGGTGTTTTGCGGCGAGGCCGGGTTAGGTGCGGAGATATCCGGCGGCTACACCAGTGATCTGCTGAGTGATGTAATGGGACACATGGAGGAAGGAATGCTCTGGATTACGATGCAGACCCATCAGAATATTCTGGCTGTCGCCACGCTGAAAGATGCCGCCGCCGTCCTGATTGTAAACGGGGCCGTGCCGGACGAAGAGACGTTGGCAAAAGGGAAAGAAGAGGATGTCCCGCTGTTAGGAACTACGCTTTCCGCATTCGAGGCAAACGGCAGAATCTATCAACTGTTGCACAAGGCATGAACGAATACCGGGTAGACTTGCATATCCATACCTGTCTTTCGCCTTGCGGAAGCTTAGAGATGAGTCCGGAGCGGATTGTGGACACCGCCCTTGCGCAGGGCCTGGACGCAATCGCCATCACGGACCATAACAGCACGCTGCAATGTCCCGCCATCCAGGCGTTGGGAAAGGAGAGGGGATTGACGGTCTTTGCCGGAGCGGAAGTCACCACCCGCGAAGAGGCGCATTGCGTCGCCCTCTTTGCCGGCGATGAGGCCCGTGCCGCCTTCCAGGAATATCTCGATGCCCACCTGCCGTCCGTCCCGAACGATCCCGAACGCTTTGGCGACCAGGTCTGGGTGAACAGTCAGGGCGAGATACTTGGCGAAGCCCCGTATCTGCTCATTTCCGCTCTCGACCAGCGTGTGGAACAGATTGCGGCGGAGGTCCGGCGGCTGGACGGGCTGTTTATCGCGGCGCATGTGGAACGCCCTTCGTTCAGCCTGATCAGTCAGTTGGGGTTTATCGATCCTTCCTTGCCGCTGGATGCGATCGAGTATAACGACTGGGGGCGATACGAACAGCTTGCCACGCTCCACACATACCTAAGCCGCTATGTCCGCTACGCCGCCTCCGATGCGCATTATCCCGGGCAGATCGGAACAAAATATGCCCTGCTGAAAGCCGATGCGCTCACCTTCCGGCATCTGGCAATGGCTTTCCGTGGGGAAAACGGCCACACGATTCAGACAGCATGAATAATCTATCTTTCCATATCACCGATATTACCGCGAACAGCATCCGGGCGAACGCTTCGGAAGTAAAGCTATATATATATGTAGGAAACGGCGAGATCGTCATCCGCATCACCGACAACGGCTGCGGGATGGACCGCGAGACACTGGCTCGTGTCACCAACCCGTTCTACACCACGCGGACGACGCGTAAAGTGGGCCTCGGCATCCCTTTCCTGATCCAGAACGCCGAGCAGACGGGCGGTTCCGTCACGATCACTTCCGAGCCGGGAAAGGGGACGGAGGTAACGGCCCGTTTCCGTTCGGACAATATAGACTGTCCGCCCTGGGGCGACCTGCCGGGGACAGTTGCGATGCTGATCACGGGCAATCCGACGGTCGACATCTCTTTCGAATATCAGTCGGACGATGCGGACTTCTCTGTCAGCACCGGTGAGATTATGGAAATCCTGGACGGCATTCCGCTTAGCCATCCGAAAGTAATGTTGCTTATAAAGGAAATGATAAAGGAGAATACTTGCAGGGCTAAGACCGAGGTACGCCCCCTTTAGCGTGTAAACGATCCTCTGCATCAACCCATACTTGCATTTCTC
>OGZX01001903.1_pt1 | contig 18774 bp, 19 predicted proteins | sample 1576881 | NCBI WGS metagenome assembly OGZX01 (sample SAMEA3541542, study PRJEB24748) | human gut metagenome | biome: human gut; feature: human-associated habitat; material: faeces | place: China | collected 2012
TATCCAAAGAGAAAAGCCTGGTCCCTATCTGTAAACCAGGGGCCAGGCTCTTATAAAAAATCAGTTCGCACAATTAATAACCAATCCATTGCCTGACGGGACAAAGCGCAGGACATAGTCAGTATTATTGCCTTTAACGATATTACCTTTTTTACACGTTATAGTATAATTGAATCCTCTGAATTCCGATTGGATAGAAGATTTACCGAAATTCTTGAATGGCAACTGGTCGATCCTTTCCTGAGGAACTTTCAGTTCCAGTGCCCAATCCAATTTTTTTCCGGTAGCTTTACATGAAACATCGATCTTATCTTCATAGAATGTAAAGATAAAAGTATTTCCGCTTTTATCTTTGGATTCTACTTTCAATACACTATTCGAGGGTTCACTGACAACCGGGTCTGTCAGAACTACATCCGTTTTATTTCCATTCTTATCCAGTTCCACTACTCTGAGGCCCGTTTTATCTTCGGGTGTACTCCAGTAGAACCGGTCGATTACCGGCAATGTATAATAGAAAAATTGTCCGCCTGTACCCGGAGTATCCAGATATTCCGATTTCATTTTTTCATCGAATAAGTGAATATCCCTGAAGCAAAAACCATCTTTTTCCCAATACAGGTTAGAACGATAAAAGCGGCTGTTATACCATACAGACTTATTTCCTTCCTTACGGACATCAACCAGCGTAGTAATAGCAGTAGCCGGAGTTTTGGGGAATTGTTCCTTAAACCAACGACCGGATTCTTCGAGTGTTTCTACTTTGATCTTTCCGGCTTTACTTAATGAGTCGAATATCGGAAATTGAAGTTCCAACCCTTTGCCCATACCTGACCATGTAAATGAATTTTCTTGTCCGGCCTGCGCATAATTAAATGCCAGACAGGGTTCATCGACTATAGACTCCATGAAATATTCAACCCATTTTTTATCACCGCCTCCGTCTTTATAAACAGGTTCAAGAGTGATGACTCCCTGATGATTCGTTCCGATCCCTGCATCGTACTGGTACATCGGATCGCTGCCTAACATACGGAATACCGGTACCGGGATTTGGAAATCATCTGTCTGGGCAGGCATATAAGCGTTCAGCTTACTGGGATAATAAGCCTGGTTCCAATAACCGCCCCATAAAGTATATCCGTCAGTTCCTACCTGGTCTTTACAGTTGCAGGAAGCGACGATGCCATATTTTTTATACATATATTCCAATGTATGTGAATCAACATACCAGGAACCTACGGATTTAGGATACTTACCATAAATTTCCTTGAACTTTGCCATGTAGACATCGACCAGCTTTTCTCTTTCTGCCAGAGTATATCCCGGAGTAAAGGCGATATTGGCTGTCGATACCCATGAATGCTCTCCGCGCCATTTCAATCCGGCCGCTTCCACATGAGGCTGGGTGATTTCCCACCATGCACCGAGTTCACATTTAGAACTAAGCTTGGTTTTCATCAGTTTCTGGTATTCCGGATTGATCAGGGCATCGTACTGAAACAAGAAAGTAGCGGGAAAGTCATACCGATTGACAAGGTCTATCTGCTTTTCTACCGTTTCAAACATCAGTGCATCCGAATTTTCCAGGCGATAGTCTGTCTGGCGAATAAAATTGACGATGTTAATTATTCGCGGAGATTTCTCTTTTTTATTACTTGCCGTTTCTTTTGCTGTAATGCTATCTACCGAAAACATCAAAATACTCAACAGTAATAGTACAGTTACTTTTAAATTCATGATATTATTTTTTTATTCTTTATATCCTCATCTTTATCAAAAAAAGAAGAAAAAGCACACAACGACGCAAATTAATAAATAAAAATGCTTTTTACTTATTTGATATTTGACAAATATGTGTCATTTATGCGCTTTTTCTTCTTTCAAATTAATTATAGTATGGATTTTGCTCCAATGTATAATTACTCTTTATGATTTCTGAACGGGGAATCGGTAACCAATAGTGCTGCGGAAGGAAGTTACGTTCCAAAACAGTGATTTCAGTATATTTGAAATTACCATTTTCATCCTTTTCTATTTTCATACCGATAGAATTTTTGTTTTCATACTCATCCGCGATTTTCCATCTTCTCAAATCGAAATAGCGTTGGTTCTCAAAACTTAATTCTATTCTACGTTCGTTACGAAGCTTTTCAAGCAATTCGGTGCCGGTGGCTGTTACCGGAGGCATTTCTACGCCTTCACGGGAACGTACTACATTGATAGCTTTACGGCATTCTTCTTCATTACCTAAATAATACTGAGCTTCTGCATAATTCAGATAAAATTCTGCCAGTCTGAAGAAAGTCCATGGAGCAGTAGTCGCTTCAGATTCATTAATAACCTGATTTTCGTCATGGAATTTATGCAAATAGTAACCGGTCTTAGAGCAGTTCCAACTTCCAATAGCTCCCTGTTCGCTATCTTGTCCGTTTGGAACAAATGTTTCAACCTCACGACCTCTGAACATTGCTCCATTATGAAGAATGGTTGCATAAAAGCGAGGGTCACGACCTTCATACGGATTTGCCGGATCATAACCGGAACCTGTTTCTGCCGGCTTTTTACCGGTAGCTTTCATTTCATAATCATCCACCAAATTCTGAATAGGACAATTACCACCCCAACCTCCATAACCGTTAGGTGAGTTAAACAAGTTCACTCTGTTTGCATTTGCCTTTGTATAATAACGTCTGAAAATGACTTCGTCATTATCTTCCAGGAAAAGAGTTCTATAGTCGGAAGCAAGGCTATAACCCGGCAGATCGATGACAGCTTTAGCCGCATCACGTGCCAATTCCCATTTCTTCAAATCATTAGAAGTATTTACCAGAGGACTTGCGGCATACAACAGCACCCTAGATTTCAAAGCCTTACAGGCATCAGCAGATGCACGACCTTTATTTTCACCCTCCATCTTGGCCGGTAAATGTTCAATAGCCTCGTCTAAATCCTGTAAGATGAAATCAACGCACTCTTCATAAGTATTTCGTGTTACAGAATAATCGGAATCTTCCAATGTATAAGCTTTTGTTATAATTGGAACACCTCCAAAACGCCATATCAGATTAGAATATACAAAAGCACGAATAAATTTCATCTCTCCATACAGACGACTCTTTAGTTCTTCCGAAACCTGAGCTTCTTCATATTTTGTAAAGAACGTATTGATGTTACGCAAATACTCATACGCTGTATTCCAGTAATTAAAATTAGAAAATCGGCCGGAGTCAAAATTCTCAACATTATCCGGGTTCATTTCCCCTCTGGCAACAATATTAGAACTACCATCCCCATGGCGAGTATATGACTCATCTGTAGCCGATGATGACATTGCTTCATCAAAACCATTCGGATAAGCATTATAACAGGCTGTAACATAAGCCGTAAGTAAAGCGTCATCATTAAAAACGGCATCCTCTGTAAGCGAATCTAGCGGTTTTTTATCCAAAAAATCGTTACAAGAACTAAAGCTTAACAGTGCAGAAACTGCCAAATATATTATCTTTTTCATTTCTTTCCTTTTTTAAAAAGTTAAGTTACATCCTAGATTAAAGATTCGCATTTGAGGATAATAGTTACCTTCTCCACTACCTTCCGGATCTACATATTTTATATGATCCAGGGTAAACAGATTCTGTCCGCTCAAATAAACTCTACAGTTTGATATACGTAGTTTATTAAACCACAAATTAGGCAAGGTGTATCCTATTTCCAGGTTTTTCAAACGTACGAAAGAAGCATTTTGTGTCCAGAAACTACACGGGTTTTCGATACCATAGTTGATAGTTCCACCAGCACGAGGCATAGTTCCATCGATATTATTTTCTGTCCAACGATCTTCTGCTCTCCATTTATAGAAATTTGAAGTGTTATCCATACGACTGATTACATCTTTTACTGCACGAGCCTGTCCCTGGAATAATACGCTAATATCGAAGTTTTTCCAATCAGCAGATAAATTCAGGCCAAAGATAATTTCCGGGAAATTAGTTAATTTCTGGCGAACACGGTCCAGTGAAGTAATTTCACCATCACCATCCACATCTTCGAAAATCAAATCACCCGGCCGAGCTGCATCCAAATGGGGGTAGGCATCCAATGCGGCCTGATCTTTAAAGATACCTATAGCATGATACTGTAGACCAGCTCCCATTTGGCCTCCTGTTTCATTCATATATTCATGTCCCTCACCCCATGGAGTTTCATCCATGAACAATACTTTATTTCTAGCGAACATAAAGTTTCCACTTGCACGGAAATTTACTTCACCGATCTTATTGAAATGACTCAACTGAATTTCCATACCCTGGTTTTGAACTCTTCCGATATTTTCATTCGGTAAATCGATCAAACCTGTATATTTAGGAATAGAGGCATTACGTTTTGCCAAAATATTAGAACGTTTTGTTTTGAAATATTCAACTTCAAAGCCTAAAAGTCCATTCCAAAATGTTCCTTCAGCACCGATGTTCCAGGTATCAGCCACTTCCCACGTTACATTATTATTAGGGAAACCTTTTTGATACAGACCGACCATATCAGTTCCACCAAATACGTAATTACGTCCCAGATTGTATTTCAGCAAATACTGGAAAGGATCGATATTGTCGTTACCCTGCTTACCAAATGATCCACGAATCTTCAAATTATTGATCCAATCGATATTATCCTTAATAAAGCTTTCTTCAGACATTCTCCAACCGGCGGATACTCCAGGGAAGAATCCCCAACGTTGCCCAGCCTGGAATATATACGATCCATCATAACGGAAGTTGAACTGAGCCATATACTTACCGGCAAAATCGTAAGCGACACGTCCGAAATAACTGCGGCGTGCACTTTCCGAGGCATCACCGGAGTTATCATAATAATCCTTGTTTGAAGTACCTGCAAACAGCTGGTCGATAGCCGTAGACATAAAGCTACCACGAGACGCCCAGAAATTATCCTTTCTATAGCTATTCTGTTCAAAACCTAAAATAGCATCTACTCCATGACTGCCAAATGTTTTCTTATACTTCAATTTAGCATTCAATGTCAATGACCAATCAGCTAAATGTTCTTGCTTCAATGAAGTCTGCTGAACAAGTGTGTTCATGTGTTCCGTATACGTATCAGTAGCCTCATCCCATGTGTAAAATGTCCAAGGCGTCTGCCATTTTTTATGGTCTTTTCCTATACGGTCATAAGCCATATAAGCATCTACTCCCAGACCATCTAACAACCAAGACAAATTCCAGTCTGCAGTAATAGTTCCATTAAACACTGCTTTCTTATCATATTCATAACCAGTCTTATCTGTAGCCATCACGATAGGGTTACTATCCAAACCATTCGTTGGCAATCCATTCGGATATTGAGCCAAAACGGTAGGATAAGATCTGGTAATACGCCAGAATATATCACCGGCACTCATACTCGGGAAATTAGCATCTTCCAAACGGGATGCGATATCTACCGAGATTTTCAGGTCTTTAGTGATTTTAGCATCGATATTTGAACGAACATCATATTGTTCATACTTTGTCGATCCATTTTTAAAAATACCATCCTGACTGGAGTAACCACCGCCTACATAGTAACTAACAACATCCGTACCACCGGAAACTGAAATATTATGCCTCTGTTGCAAAGCTCCTTTTTTAAGTACCTCATCCGCCCAATTTGTATTCGGATAATGTATTGGATCCTGTCCGTTTCTGAATAATTCAATTTCATCGGCTGTATAACGAGGATCACGTCCGTCGTAAGATTCCAGTTCATTCGTAACTTCAGCAAAAGTCGCAGCATCTGCCAAATCCGGTACACGTGTCGGTTGCTGTACACCAACATTGAAAGAATAACTGATCGACGGTTTTCCTGTTTTACCTCTCTTAGTCGTTACCAAAATAACACCATTGGCAGAACGAGAACCATAGATAGCGGCTGAAGCATCTTTCAAAACCGTAATACTTTCAATATCATTCGGGTTAAGTCTATCCAAAGAACCACGACCTGCAATACCATCGATCAGTATCAACGGATCATTATTACCGGTTGTACTCTTACCACGAATATTGATCGTTACTCCGTCAGCACCCGGTTCACCACTGCCATTACTTACAACCAGTCCTGGCAGACGACCCGCTAATGCCTGTCCCAAGTTCTGAGTCGGACTCTTGATGATATCATCGCCCTTTGCCGTTGCGATAGAACCGGTTACAACACCCTTCTTCTGTGTACCATAACCTACTACGACAACTTCCTCTAACGCCTGAGTATCTTCTTTCAGTACGACCTCAAAACTTTTCTTATTTCCGACTTTGATCTCCTGCGATAAATAGCCAATATATGAAACTTGAATTTTTGAACCAGCCGATACAGATAAAGAAAATTTCCCATCAATATCAGTCATGATACCGTTAGTCGTACCTGCTTCTATAACATTAGCCCCTATAATCGGGAGACCGGATTCATCAACAACCGTACCGGTTATAGTTTGAGTTTTTACCTGTTGGTTACTTTCAGGAGTAATCAGAATATGACTTCCCTGAATAGAGTATGAACAACCGGCATCTTTCAATATAGTATTTAAAACGTCACTTAATTTTGTGTTTGTATAAGGCTTGTTAATACGTTTATTCGTATTAACTAATTGGTCATTATAATCTACAGAAAGATCTGTTTGCTTTTCTATTTCAACAAAAGCTTCTTTCAGTGTCATTTGACCAGTAAGTGTAATTGATTGATTTTGAGCTTTTAGATTAAAAGAACAACACATGAAAAATGCAAAGCAAATAGGTTTAGCAAAAGTATTTACCATACATTTTCGTGATTTGTTATATATTTTCATAACTTTGTACATTTAAGAATTAAATTGAATACTATCTTTTTGATTTTAGGGCATATATAATGCTCCAAAAATCGGGATGATTTTCGATTTCAGTCCGGGAAGAAGTGATTGGCCGTCAGCTTCCCGGATACCTTTTTTTCATGATATCGTTATTTTTTTTAGTTATTACTGAATATATACATCATTGTTTACAATTTTATATTTAAAGTTAACTCCAATTCTTTTTAAAACAGTCAATGCATCTTCCAAGGACTCATGTGCATGGAAACGAACAGTAAATGTCATATTTGCAAACTTAGTATCATTATAATTGATTTTTACATTATATTGTCTTTCCAATGCCCGAAAAATATTCCCCAATGTTTCCTGTTGAAAAATTAAATAACCTTTTGTCCAGGAACTTAACCGGGAAGCATCCACAGAACACCTAACAAAAGATGCGTCAGCATGATTATAAACCAACTGTTCATTAGGATTCAATATGACAGAACCGGACGAACCTATTTTATCATCCACTTTAACTCTACCTGATTCCAAAACAGTCGTAGTCTCGTTTTCTTCCGGATAAGAATGTACATTGAACACGGTTCCTAAAGCTTCTACATCCAAGTAATTCGTCTTTACTATAAAAGGCCTTTTTGGGTCCTTCATTACTGTAAAATGAGCTTCCCCTGTTAGAAAGAGTGTTCGCGTATTTCCAAATTTTTCAGGGTAAATCAAAACAGAATTAGCATTTAACCAGACTGTTGATCCATCAGGTAAAGTAATTTGTTTTCTTTCGCCATTTGGAACAAAGCATTCCAACATATGCACATTTATTCCTGAATTTTCATAATACCATGTAGTAGTAAAAATACCTAATAGAGGTAATATAATAATTGCAGCAACAATGGCCAACCGATGATAGAATTGATTTTGCCCGGAATGAATACGTTTATTTACCTTTTTCAATTCTGCGTAAGAATCAAAATCCATAGTTACAGGCAAGGAATTCCATATTTCTTCCAATACTTCCTCTTTTTCGCGGGTTTGTTCCGGTCTGATAAACCACGTTGCAAACCGATTACACACATCTTTAGGAAAATCATTTCCAAAGAAGCGAGAAAGTAATGTATGTAGATGCTTTTTATCCATATTTTATTTAGTCTGTACTATTAAGACAAATGGGATAAAAAATACACACAGTCAAAAATGATTTTTTTTCAAATAAAAAAAGGAAGTACTACTTTTAAGACTTTTCTCAAATCAGATAAAGCCTGAGTTATATGGTTTTCAACAGTTCTTTTGTTGATATTCAGCTGATGGGATATTTCTTCATTGGAAAGACCATCTTTTCGGCTCATTTTAAAAATGAGCTTTCTCTGAGGAGGCATATTGTCAATTGCTATGTCCAGCAAAAGTCCTAACTCTTCAGCTAAAATACGTTCTTCCAGCAAATCATCCACCCAGATAAATTGATTTCGGTATTTTTCCAAATGATCTTCATGAATTGCATGTAACTTATAATAATTATAAATCTCATTTCGAGCCATTCGGTACAAATACGCCTTGAATGATTCGGCAGAAGCCGCAAGTTTCCGATGAGTCCAGACCTTAACGAAAACATCCTGAGCAATATCCAATACCTCATCTTCATCCTTTATAAAACCGAGTAGAAATCGTTTTACTAAAGAATGATATGACATAAACAACATATTGAACGCCTCATGATCTCCTTTTCCTAATGCTTCCAGATACTTAGCTTCTAAGTCTCTATCCATTTGCTTATCTTGTTATTTGTGGCTATTATCGTCTCAAAAGTATGTCATATTCACGGAAAAAACAAATAAGCCAATCATTTAAGCCTGCAAAAAATCAGGAAACCGATCCTTTGTCAATAATTCAACCACAGTTTGAAAGCACTAATCTTCTCGCGGCTCACAATGATCTTATCTTTAAAAGGCGGTATTACTTTCACGACCACTTTTCCCAGGAAATAACTCTCTATTTTCTGGATAGCCTGAACGCTCACCACTGTTTGCCGGTTCGTCCGGAAAAAACGGTCCGGATCGAGCTGCTCGCACAACTTATCCAGAGACAGATCTATAATGTACTCCTTATTTGGGTGGGTAACGGCAAAAGTAATCTTATTTTCAGAATAGAAATAAGCAATATCATCGACCTGCAGAGTAAACAGCTTGTCTTCGCCCGAAATAAGGAAACGTGTCCTGTATTTTTTCGCAGGGCTGGTTATATTCTGTAGTATTTCCAGGATATCCCCTTGTTGACCGAACGGCCTGTAATACTTAGAGATCAATTTCTCAAACTTCTCCAAAGCTTCGGTTAACCGTTCTTTATCGATCGGTTTCAATAAATAATCTATACTGTTCACTTTAAAGGCACGGATCGCATATTCATCGTAAGCTGTCGTAAACACGATCATACTTTCGGGATTCGCCTGTTCAATAAAAGAAAAAGAAACGCCATCGGTCAACTGGATATCCAGAAACAGGATATCCGGATGCGGATTGCTGTTGAACCATTTCACAGCCCCCTCCACATTTCCAGGCAATAACAATATTTCCCATTCAGGACGCAACTCCGTCAACATCTTGTTCAGCAGACGGGCTGCCGGAATTTCGTCTTCAATAATAGCTGCTCTTATCTTATTCATTCAGCAAAGGAATTTTGACAGTAAAACATGTTGAATCATTCTCCACAATAATATCCCGATTATTCATCAATTTATAGCGGGAGGACAGATTCCTGAGTCCGGTACCCGACTTTACTACATTTTGTTTAAGCCTTATCTGATTACTTACGACCAACATTTTCCTGTCTTCTGTAGTACTCAGATGAATGGTCATCGGATTATCCGAATTGATTATATTGTGTTTGATCACATTCTCGGTCAACAACTGTAAAGTAAAAGACGGTATTTTCTTTTCCAACAAAGAAGGATCGATCTTGTTGTCTACAAAAATACAATCCCCCAGTCTTACCTGATGCAGGAATATGAATGATTTCAAAAAAGTCAACTCCGAACTCAAAGTGACCAGTCCTTCCTGCTGGCTTTGCAAAATATACCGGTAGACTTCCGACAACCGCTGGGTAAACACCACGGCATTCCCCGGATTATATTCTATTTCCGAAATCAGAGTATTCAGATTATTAAATAAGAAATGCGGATTCAATTGATTCTGCAAGGCAACATATTGCGCCTTTATAGCGCTCTCTTCCAATTTATTCGCCTTTTCATGAAGGACGATCAACTGCCTGTAAAAATTCGCAACCATCGTGAGACTGACGATCACCATCTCCACCAGCCAGACAACAAAGATCATTCTAATACCAGCCCCTTTTAACGCGAAAGGTGAAGGAATCTCCAACAAAACCTTCACAATGGAAAACAACAGATAATTCAACAAAAACAAAAGTCCCGCCATCAAAATGCAATTAATCATCAATTGATTTTTCCTCTTTACCAGGAACTGATAGCTTCTCTTCTGCCATTCATTGATCAGCATTATACTGAATCCTAATGCATTAAAAACAAACACAACCAACAGGAAAGCCCAGAAAGAAATCAGCAGATGCTGGTGCTGCGGAGAGAGATCCGAATAAAGTACCATAAAGAAATAAGAGAAACAGGCTAATCCGGAAAAAAGGAAGAAATTAAAATAATGATTGTATTTGTTCTGCATAGCTTAATGATCTATTGTAAACACAAATGTAAGGTTTTAAAGAAATAAAGAGGGTATCTGATATCGATTTTCAGATATCCTCTTTATAAGAAAAATATATATCACGAACATATCAGAAGCAAATACCGACACGGAAACCCAGATTATTCTGTCCGTTCATCGAATAAGTCAGCAAATCCGTCTGGTTTGTGGCATAACTGTAATACAAAGCCACATGAAAACCTAAACGTTTGTCAGGTACCGGATAAATATTCATTCCCAATTCAGGCGATACATAAAAACCCCACGGATTCGAATAATAACGGACTGTCGTCATATAACTCGAGTTTTCCGCGTACATAGCTCCCAACCTGACACCGACATAAGGTTTCAGATAATCATTCTGCCCAAGACGGTAAGAAGTGGAAAGACCGAAAGGTAATTGGAAAGCCGACAACTGCTGGTCAGTCGTCAACGACTCGGTCGGCGATAATTGCAATGTCTGCCGGTCTACATATTTATGATTCGTATGAAAACTCAGAAACGCTCCCAACGACCAACGGGGAGTTACATAATACCCTGCTTCAAAATTCATTCCCCAACCACTTATTTTATCGGCAAAATCCGTACTGATCGGAGCATTCATCTGCCAGTCTACATTAAAATGCAACTTATCCTCTACCTGTGCCTGTCCTTTCAAACAGAAAACGGACAGCATCATCAACAATATGATTTGTTTTTTAAAAATGTATCTTATCGTTTTCATAATCTTCCGGTTTTATTATTTATCGGTATACAATATATTGAGATAAGGAGATTGTTCAAAAGCCTGTCCGACTGCACGAAGAGTCAACTGCATGTCGATACGCGAGTTGTTATACATTAGGCCTGAAGCATACGCATGCCAGATTACCGGCAGATCGACCTTCTTACTCTCATCAGCAGGCTTAGCTGTCAAATCGACCATTTCCGCAACAAAGGTACCCGTATCATAGCTATAAGAAACCGGGTACGGATAATACCAATCATTCCAAAATGGTCCCCAAAAACCGGCTCCCCACCAACCATAATAACCATAACCATAGCCCGGAGAAATGATCTGCGTGGTGCTTTGGGCATACGACAATTGCAAGCCGATATCAGCTTTATCCTTGTCATCGACCCGGGTATATCCACGGTCGTCCATCTCAGTCACTACCTCATTAATGATCTTTTGGGCATTCTCGTCTTTCCAATATTGGGCCTTCAGACCACTACCGGCTACCAGAATGCTATCAGGAAGATAATAAGAATTGAATTTGTTGAACTGAACATTGCTATCATAATTCGTATAGACAGCATAATCACTGGACAGCTTATTCAGATCCGGGTCTTTCTCGCAGGAAGAAAATAAGGCTGTCACAGCCAAAGCAAATAAAAACAACTTCTTCATACGTCTTTTAATTTTTAAGTAACAGAATTAAATCTAAACACACAACGAATGTCTCTGAAATTCATTCGATCATCTATTAACAACCAGTCCGTTCTCTTCGAACACAGGCTTATCCAAAACCTCCGGATTTACTTTTTCTTCTTCCGCGACCGGTTTACTTTCTGTCGGTACCGACCTATAATCGGCACACGTAAATGAAGCTAATAACCCCAACAATAATGTGTTTGCCATTTTTCTCAACAATTTTAATCATCCAATCATTCATTTCAATGCAAACTTATTATATAGATGTATGTAAACTTACTTTATTTTGCTGAAACGAAACAGGAATTTTCCGAAACGTATTTTTCCGCTGCTGAAACGAAACAAGACCTTGTCGACCGTAATAAGAATTCTATATACGAAAAAAGCACTTCCGTCTACAAACCCGAAAGCACTTTCCTTACAGGACTATCTTCGCTGCATAATCATAAAACAAAAGAGTTATGAACAAAAGAGAAGTCATTTCAGCAGTAGCAAGCCGTTCGGGAGTAGATCCGGAAGATTGCATCAAAGTATTCGATACGTTCGAAGATGTTTTCAGTGAAGAAATAACCCGAAGCAAATGGAAAGGCACGGTATTCGAATACGTCTACGATATCCTGACATGTATCAAAAACAAGAAAAACAACGGAAGTATTTCGTAATCTCCTGTATCACCCAATTCAATAATCAATATGTATCGTACAATCACTTTTTTATTCCTGCTTATCTGGTCTGTATCCGTAACCGGTGGCTATGCCCAACCAATCGCAAACAACCAACCCGCACAAACTCTACGCGGAACCGTCATCGACAAAGCCTCCGGTCACCCGATGCCGGATGTGACAATTATGCTTTCGGATATGCCCGGAACAGGAACCACCACAGATGAAAAGGGGCAATTTGTATTATCCGGCATTCCAATAGGAAGACACAATGTACAGGCTACTTATTTAGGTTACGAACCCGGTATATTCCGGGAAGTCCTTGTCACTTCCGCCAAGGAGGTCTATCTGGATATCTCACTGAAAGAGAACGTTCAGGAATTAAGCGAAGTCGTTATCCGCCCGCAGATAAACAAAGAACAGCCTCTCAATAAGATGGCTGTCACCGGAGCCCGTATGCTCAGTGTGGAAGAAGCCAGCCGTTATGCCGGCGGGCTGGATGATCCGGCACGCCTGGTCAGTTCGTTTGCCGGTGTAGCTGCCAACCTTTCCAGTAATGGGATATCCATCCACGGGAATGCTCCCCATCTATTACAATGGAGGATGGAAGATGTGGAAATACCCAATCCGAATCATTTTGCCGATATTTCGATATTGGGAGGCGGTATCCTTTCTTCACTCAGCAGCCAGGTTCTGGGTAATTCCGACTTTTTCACCGGTGCATTTCCTGCGGAATACGGGAACGCGGTATCCGGAGTATTCGACATGAAACTGCGGAATGGAAATAACCGGAAAATGGAAAATACGATCCAGGCAGGCGTATTAGGTCTGGATATAGCGTCGGAAGGCCCTTTAAGCAAAAAGCATCAGGCCTCCTATATATTCAACTACCGGTATTCCACGACCGGATTATTGAACCGTATCTATCCGGGATTAGACATGGGTGGTACGCTCGATTACCAGGATCTGAATTTCAAATTCAACTTCCCGACACGTAAAGCAGGAACCTTTTCTGTTTGGGGAACCAGCCTGATCGATAAATATGAAGGTGACTTCGAAGAGAATCCACAGGAATGGGAACATACCCGCGACAACTTCAAATCAACAGCCAAACAATATATGGCAGCCGGAGGAATCAGCCACCGCTATTTCTTTCCGAACGATGCGATGCTGAAGACGACTTTGGCCGCCACTTATTCCGAAATGAACGCAACCGAAGATTCCTATGCCGCCGATCATACCTTCACTCCGTTCACCTACCAAAAGAACAAGAACACAAACCTGACTCTAACCTCGTCTTACAACCGGAAATTCAGCGCACGGCATACCAACCAGACAGGTTTCACCTATACCCGGATGTTCTATGATATGAGAATGAACCTGGCTCCGTTTGAAACAGCCCCGTTAAACACCCTGTCCAAAGGGAAAGGACAAACCGACCTGATCTCCGTTTATACCAGTTCCGCTTTCGGGATAACCAACCAACTGTCTATAAACGCCGGTTTGAACAGCCAGATACTGACGCTCAACAATAGCTGGACACTGGAACCACGCCTGGGAATGAAATGGACACCCACCGCCCGTACCTCACTTGCCCTAGCTTACGGCTTACATAGCCGCATGGAAAAGATGGATGTCTATTTCGTCAACTCCAAAAGTTCCGGAAAGGAGTTAGTTAATAAGGATCTCGATTTCACGAAAGCCCATCACCTGATGTTGACACTCGGTTATAAGTTATCCGACAATTTGCTTCTCAAAGTCGAGCCTTATGTCCAGTTCCTGTATGATGTTCCGGTCATTGCCGACAGTTCCTATTCCGTCCTCAACCGGAGAGAGTTTTATGTGGAAGAAGCCTTGGTGAACAAGGGAAAAGGACGTAACATCGGAGTAGACATCACACTGGAGAAGTATCTGAGCAGAGGATTATATTATCTGATAACGGCATCTGTTTTTGATTCCAAATACAAAGGTGGCGACGGTGTCTGGCATGATACCCGCTTCAACCGCCGGTATATACTCAATACTTTGATCGGAAAGGAATGGATGCTAGGGAAAAACAAACAGAATATCCTGAGTGCCAATGCAAAATTCACCCTGCAGGGAGGAGAACGTTATTCTCCCCTCGATACGGAAGCCAGTCTGGCTCATCCGGATAAGGAAGCGCAATATGACGAGACACACGCCTATTCGCAACAATATCCGGTCATGTTCATCGCCAACTTCACCGTCAGCTATAAAATAAACAAAAAGAAAGTAGCGCATGAGTTTGCCATCAAAGCACTAAATGTAACAGGTACAGAAGAATATTACGGCTATCATTACAACCTGAAATCCGGTGTAATGGAACGGAACGGCCAAAGTATTCCTATCAGTAATATCAGTTATAAACTAGAATTTTAACTGTTTTACCGACTGGTAACAAATAAAATAGTAATTTCGGACACTTAAAGAGGATGCCGCTATATGACAGACAACCCTATTAATAAACAAACTTTCCTGTATCAGTTTCTGGTCAGTTCCAGATACAGAATAGCGCGTCATATCCTGTTGCTCGTGGCAGTAGCGGCAGTATCACTCAACCAGAACATCTATACATACGGAGCAAGAGTTGAGTTGTTGGATAATTATGTTTACCTGGCAGGTTTCAGTACACTGATTTCCTATGTTATAGTCGGTTATCTCCATCTCTATCTGCTCGTACCCAGATTATTGCTAAAAAAGAGGTATCTGACTTATATCATTTATTCCGCCAGTTCCATCTTACTGCTTATATTGATACGGTATGTGCAGGAATACTGGATATTTACTTCATCCGGTATTCCTCCTATCAGGAGTTCTTATTTCAATATGGTCAGTATCCTGGATAGTTTGTCGGACTTCATGCTGAACATGATCTGCATCACCGGTATCTCCATGACCGTATTACTAAGACATTGGATGATAGAGAACCAACGGGTAAACCTACTGGAGAAGAAACAGATACAGTCGGAAGTGGATAACCTGAAAGAACAGGTGAATCCATCGTTACTATTCAATACATTAAACCGGACTGCCGTGTTATCGAAAAGCGAACCGGAGAAAGCGGCGGATATGGTGTTACGGTTAAGCCAGTTATTACGTTACCAGCTGTATGATGGGGCACGCGATAAGGTATTATTAAATTCTGAAATCACTTTTCTGAATAATTACCTGGCATTGGAGAAGTTCTATTCTGATTCATTCGATTATCGGATTGTATCGGAGACGGAACTGACGGGAGTGCTTATTCCTCCCCTCCTGCTTGTACCGATCATTCAATATGCTTTGAAAAGAACCGGGAAGCAAACAAGCCGCCCATCTATACTCTTGCAGGCAAGTCGGGAAGGGCAGCAGATTTCTATTATCTGCCGGTTCGACGAAACCGATACACCGGCTATCAAAGAGTTGGATGGCTTCAAAGCACGTCTCAACCTTCTTTATCCGGACAATTATTCATTATCCGTTACACAGGACAAAGATCAGGGAACAGGCACTATTCTATTAAAATTGAATACACATGGCAAATAATATAGATTATATAGTATCTGATTTCCTGTTAAGTCCGCGGAAAAGGATTTACAGGCATCTCCTGTTGCAACTGGTCGTTTTTTTTATCACGATCAATGTATTCTGGGATACGCCGGACGAACTGATCATTACTCCGGCACGTATCCGTTCATGGATCGGTTATTTCCTGCTCATCGACATACTCATTTATGTAAATGCTTATGTATTGGTACCGCGGTTTCTGCTCAAAGGGCGTCTGCTTCTTTACCTGATCACGGTATTTGCATTGATTCTTGTATCGATTGTGACATTAGGGTCTCTCCAAACTCTTTTCGATGATACAAGGTTCGAGGACCTGCCTTCCAGCCAGTCGGTAATCTGGTTAAATATCCTGTCTTCAACAATATCCACAGGCTTGTTGGTTGCCGGTTCTTCTGCCATGATGCTCTTTAAACATTGGATCAGCAACAATCAACGTGTCAGCGAACTGGAAGCTGCCACCCTGCAATCGGAGTTGAAATTCCTGAAAAGTCAGATCAATCCTCACTTCCTGTTTAATATGTTGAACAATGTATATGTACTGATCAGGAAAGGACGTGACGAAGCAGCAGATGTATTGTTCAAATTGGAAGACCTGTTGCGTTACCAGTTCAACGACAGTGCCCAAGACAGGATACAACTCAGTTCTGACATCCGTTTTATGAGTGATTTCCTGAATCTGGAGAAGATACGCCGGGATAAGTTCAATTATACGATTTCCAAAGAGGGCGATATCAACAGTGTATGGTTACCGCCTCTGTTGTTCATCCCTTTTGTAGAAAATGCAGTCAAACATAATACGGACGGGGAGAATGCTTCGTTTGTATATCTTTCTTTTAATGTGCAGGATAACCGGTTGACCTTCCGGTGTGAAAACTCGAAACCTGCCGAAGAGGAAGAAAAAGACAACCGTATCGGCGGACTGGGCCTGAAGAACATCAGGCGACGATTGGATTTACTGTATCCCGACCGCCATTCGCTAAAGATCATAGAAGATAAACAAAGTTACACCGTTAATTTATACCTGGACTTATGAACTGTATCATTGTAGACGACGAACCTCTGGCCCGTGAAGCGGTAGAGATGCTGATAAATGAAACCGGAGGACTGACACTGGCCGGTAGTTTCAACAATGCCACTTCGGCTGCACGGTTTATAGAAGAGCATCCGGTCGACCTGATATTTCTGGATATCCGCATGCCCAAAGTGACCGGACTGGAGTTCGCCCGTACCATTCCTAAAAGCACTCTCGTGATATTCACTACAGCTTATGCAGAATATGCAATCGACAGTTACGAAGTGGATGCCGTCGATTACCTGGTGAAACCGATTGTCTCCGAAAGATTCCAAAAAGCAGTAAAGAAAGCCAAATCATATCATGCGCTTCTGTTGACGGAAGAAAAGGAAAATATCGAAAACGTGGAGAGCGAATTCATGTTTGTCAAGTCCGAACGTCGTTTCTTCAAAGTCAATTTTAAGGATATATTGTTCATCGAGGGCTTAAAAGATTATGTAATCATTCAACTTCCCGACCAGCGCATCATCACCAAAACCAGCATGAAAGCGATACACGAACTACTCCCCAAAGTATTCCTGCGGGTAAACCGTTCTTACATCGTCAACACCCAACAAATAGCCTCTTTCGACAATAACGATATCTACATCGACAAATACGAAATAGCCATCGGCAACAATTACCGCGATATCTTCTTTGATGAATTTGTTGCAAAAATGGGAAAGTTGTAAATCGAAGCTTTGAAGTCACAAATTGTGACTTCAAAAATATGAAAACATTTAAATAAGCTGCAAGGAAGAAATCCGCTTACTGATATCCCTTAGCGCCATATCCAAAGTGGATAATTCATCATCAGTAAAACGGCATATCCTACCATGTATCTTATTTCCGTTCAAACGTTGATAAAACCAGGAAGAAGATTTCCCGAAATAATCTTTTGAGAGTTTGGAAATCGACAAGTAAGGCAATACAGGCTCTAGCTTTTCACGTATTGTCAGTTGCTCCTTTATGTCGACAGCCTCTCTATGAATATTATCAAAATCTTTTTGTACACCAGTTGTCAACTGTTCGAGTTCTTCCTCAGTCATACCATCCAGCAATTCCGATATCTGCTTATCGATAACGGTACGATGGGCTTCGGAACTCTGTTTCCAAAGCTCTTTTAATTCAAAAAAACGAGTTTCTTTGTCCATCTTTTCATTTTTACAAATTCAACCACCGCTTTCATGTTTTTACTTCTCGAAGTAAGTTCATGATACTTGCGAAGATAAAAAAGGAGGTCTTTTTCCACCTCTTCTACCCGGGCTTTTAGCCCATCGTCACTATGCATAGAACGTGTGTCTTAACGACAACACAAAGATAACAAAAATATTATCACGAGGGTTCTTCTTGATAATATTTTTGTTATCGCCATACTTCTTTTCAAGACAAACATGTAACAGAACATATAAGAACCAGTCTTCCACTGGGGTATCACAAATTGTGATACCCTCTCTAAAAGAAAAATAAAGTATTATCTTTGCACCATGGGAAAAAATAAGTTAGCAAAGTTTGACGATATGGCGGAATATCCGCATGTT
>OGZX01001908.1_pt1 | contig 18739 bp, 14 predicted proteins | sample 1576881 | NCBI WGS metagenome assembly OGZX01 (sample SAMEA3541542, study PRJEB24748) | human gut metagenome | biome: human gut; feature: human-associated habitat; material: faeces | place: China | collected 2012
TGCCCAACGGGGCAATCGAACGAGAAGCCCCCACTTCAAGCGTGAGCTAAGTGGTGGGAGTATGTCACGAATTTATTGTATACTATCACTATATAGTATGAAATAGCTTGCAAAGAAAAGGGAAGTATGATTATGCCAAAAGGAACCAAGCAGAAATTAAAATTATATCGTCTGGCTCAAATTATGCTGGAACAGACAGATGACGAGCATTATATCACGATGGCAGAGATCATGGAGGCGCTAAGACGATACGACATCACTGCGGATCGAAAAAGCCTTTATAATGATCTGCGTGACCTGTCCTCTTTTGGAATCGAGGTTGAGGGTGAGTCTGTCGGCAATCGTTACCATTATCATGTGGTCAGTAGACCATTTGAACTGCCGGAACTGAAGCTGCTTGTAGATGCCATTCAATCATCTAAATTTATTACAGAAAAGAAAACGAATATTCTGATCAAAAAGCTCGAGAAACTGGTAAGCAAATATGATGCCCAGAAGCTGCAGCGTCAAGTTTATGTATCCGGCCGAATCAAAACGATGAATGAAAGCATCTATTATTCGGTCAATACGATTCATGCCGCTATTTCTGAAAACCGGAAGATCAAATTTCAATATTACCAGTGGAACGCGAAAAAGGAAATGGAATTGCGGCATAATGGGAAATGGTATCATATCAGCCCATGGGGACTCCTGTGGGATGATGAGAATTATTATATGATCGGTTTTGATTCAGAGGCTCAAAAGATAAAGCATTACCGTGTGGACAAAATGCTGAAAATCAATTTATCAGAAGAGCCCCGTGATGGAAAAGAAGCTTTCTCAAAACTCAATATGGCAGATTATACCAAAAAAAGTTTTGGCATGTATGGCGGTAAGGAAGAAAAGGTTAAGCTTTTGATCCATAATGATCTGGTCGGGGTTATCATTGACCGATTTGGGAGAGATATCATGCTGTTCCCGGCAGATGCAGATCATGTCACCGCCAATGTAGATGTCCGTGTCAGCCGACAGTTCCTGGCCTGGGTATTTTCACTGGGCCCAAATGTAAAAATTCTCGGACCGGAGGATGTTGTGGAAACCATGAAGAGAGAAGCTTCCCGGCTGATGGAACAGTACGGAGGCTGATATGTCAGTCCTCCCTCAATCTCACCACATTCCGCGCCGATCGTCTGCGTTCTTCCTCCTGGGCGGCATAATGTTTCCGAGTCGTATTTACGTCGTTGTGGCCCAGGACAGAGGCGACAAGATAGATATCGCCGGTTTCCCGGTAGAGACTGGTACCGTATGTGCTACGTAATTTATGCGGTGTGATCTTCTTAAGAGGTGTGACAAGCTTCGCATATTTCTTTACAAGGTTTTCCACACTGCGGACATTGATCCGTTTCCGCTGCATGGAGAGGAAGAGAGCATCCTCATTTCCCGGGACCGCATCGATCATTTCCCGCTCATCCAGATAATTTTCCAGCACGTCACGGACCTCGTCGCTGAAATAGATGACGGATTCTTTTCCGCCTTTCCGGTAGACTCTGGCGCCGCAGGTGTCGAGATCCACATCGTTGATGTTTAAGCCGACGCATTCCGAGACACGGATCCCGGTCCCGAGAAGAAGTGACATCATCGCGAGGTCTCGAACTTTTGTTCGTTCATGGTAAAGCTTCTGCTTTTCCGTCAATTTATCGCCTTCCTCAACTTCATCGAGGAGTTTTGCAACCTCATCGATCTCCAGACGGATGATCTCTTTTTCATGAAGCTTCGGCATGCGGACAAGGGCAGCAGGGTTCTTCTCGATCTGCTCATTCCGGAAAAAATAGCTGTAAAAGCTCCGGAGAGAGGAGACTTTCCGCATGAGTCCGCGTTCGGTGTTGACGATATCATCACTTGTCTCGCCCGGATGACATTTCAGGTAGTCGATGTATTCTTCCAGATCGGTTACCGTCAGTTTTTCGAGATCCGCCGGTGTGAGCGTATGAGCCGGATTATTAAAAGTTCCCGGATTCGCCGTCTTTAAAAACTGGAAAAAGATCTTCAGATCATATGCATAGGCAATCCTGGTCCGTGTGGACGTGCTCGTTTCGATCCCGCGGAAGAAGTCAGAGCAGAAAGATGGAAGTTCTTTCTGAAGCTCCCGCAGTTTTTTGATGTTTTCGATATCTTTTTGTTCATGGTAGGAGAGTGTAGCCATCAAAATTCCTCCTTTGTTACAGATGAAGCTTTCGGCAGATCCTGACCGGCAAGATCCTGACCGGCAGCAGGAGAGTGCTGTCCGGGAAGCGCCCATCCATCAATATTTCCGGATACCACCGCATGGAACAGCCGTTCTTTGATCCCCGGATTTTCTTTATTTAACTGTTTGGTTAAATTTTTAACATATTCGCGTTTTGTGTGACCATCAGCCGGACACGGATTTTTGCACACCGGAAGCTGATACTTGTTTTTGAAACCGATCACATCCGCCTCGGAGACATACATGAGCGGGCGGATCACCGTGAGTTCCGTGCGGTCCAGAAAGGTCTTCGGAGGAAATGTGTAGAACCGGCCTTCATACATCAGTGACAACAGCATAGTTTCGATGATATCGTCCTTATGGTGCGCGTAGGCAATTTTATTGCATCCGGCGGTCTTTGCCTCAAGATTGAGGGCACCTTTGCGCATTTTCGCGCACAGAGAGCACGGATTGGACTCATGACGGGTCTCAAAAACGATTTTACCGATTTCGGTAGGGATTATCGTGAGCGGCACCTGAAAGCCGCCGCAAAAGGCCTTTATGCCGCTGAAATCCTGAATTCCGAAACCGAGATCGACCGTGAATGCGTGAAGTGTAAAATGTTTCGGATAAAAACGCTGCAGCTCATGGAGTGCATAAAGAAGAGCCAGGCTGTCCTTACCGCCCGAGACACCGACAGCAATATAGTCTTGATCATCGATGAGATCGTAGTCATCAACGGCCTGACGGACCAGACTTAAAAGACGTTGTAATTTCATAAAAAACCTCATTTCATGGAATATATTAGAAATATGGGTGCTTTTGCGCGGAACTATTCGATAAACTGTTCTTTCACGAATAGTTGGAAATCTATGAATAGATTACTCTCTTTTTGCGTTTTTGGCAATGTAGATACTTTTGTCACAATGATGTAGGCAAATTGTCACAAAGTGCTCCTTTTCGACCATTTTGACCTGCTTTTGATGAAAATACTGTGTGCCATTATGTCACAAAGTCGGCAAATATAGGCAAACTTATCACAAAGTCGACACTTAATATAGGTGTATTTGTCACAAAGTCGTTAAATATGGGTGAAATTGTCACAAAGTCGGTTTCATTCTGAAGCCGACATTTTTCCACTTTCGTCATATCTGTATACATGAAGAATCCCTGAAGAATCCTCTACCATAAGATACCACAGATTATGAAGCCTGTCCAATAGATTCCATATGCGATCCTTCTTGCATCGCCATGAAAGATTCTCTTGCTGCAGCCAACTCTCTTCCATCGCCATTTTCTTTAATTCATTCCAATGATATCGAATATGATCATCGATGCACACTAATTCCCAGTCACTTTCGTTTAAATGTTCCCACGGCAGCGAATCCTGTCTCTGTTCAAGGAAAAGATCCACATAAGCCGGTGTAATTCTGAGCTTATCATATAACCCTGTACATGGACGGGAAATCAGCCTTAGACTTGATTGAAAACTGCTCTCCCTCCTGATGACAGCCATTTGGTATCGTTCCAGAAGTTTTTTGATCATTTCCGACTCATCGATGTTATAAGTCCCTGCCGAGCCTGGACAACTTTATTATTCTCAGCAGATTATTACATACCAGTATTGAAGATATCCTCGTCATTGACGGGGATATTCCTCGTTTATGGGCTTCTTTAAACCACAGGTTCAATGACATCTTCCATCTCCTGCCTTATAATCATGTCATAAGGAATTGATACGAAGGAGGCGAACATATCATGAAAATGACTTCGGCTTATGCCAATAAACTGCTCAAGAACCTGGCGGACGAAAAGTCCTACTGGACAGGCAAAGAAATATCATCCAGAACTTATATTGCTGCCATCAACGAGGAACCGGTCATCCCGGAGTATGACTACTCCGCCATGTCAGAGACATTAAATGAAATCGACCGCAAGACCATCATCATCAAGCACGCCCTGAACCTGGCCAATGCCACCGCAAAAATCCCGATCGGCGATACGGAAATGAGCGTTGACAGTATCCTGGTAAGAATGGCACAGCTTAATTCCCGCAGGACAACCCTGGACATCATGCGGAAATGCCTGCCTAAAATGAGGGAAAAAGAATACTCTTTCAACTCCAGGAATGCCGTTCCTGAATACCGCTATACCAATTACGATCTGGATCTGGTAAAACGGGATTATGAACGCATCTCCAAGGAGATCATGGAAATGCAGATTGCGCTTGACCGGTACAATCAGACATTTCTGTTCGAAGTGGATATTTAGATTTATTCCGTACAGGGGACTTTTTAAATGCAAATACGATGGTTAAACGTTCAATGGCATGGATTATTTTGTTATTTTTTATCCGTTGTATCTTAAGGTTCATGGTACGCTAATCAGATAAATAGAAATGGGAATTATCCTCCTGTAGAAAACCCGTGAGAGATCACATCGGTGCCGGGGTACGGTTTCAGGTACCACAGGGTGCGGGATGTAAGTTCCGCATCCTTTTCCTTGCAGACAATCACAAAAAGGAGCATACATGAAAAATTTTCTGAGACTTGGCGGTCTCTCCATTCTGTCCGTCCAGTATATGTACATTGATCATAAAAACTACCTTGCGGATTTCCTGCTCGCACAAAACCATGTTTCTGTGCACTTCGGAGACGAATTTTCTCGGGAAGATTCCCCGTACCGCATCATTCTTTGCAAAGTCAGAAGGAAGGATACGGCAAAATTTGAGAAATCCATGGAATCGCTCTACAACAAGATGCTGCTTTTCGGACACAACGACTACATGGATTTCTGCCATGACATCATGGAGATCCTTGAGCAGAATCGAGGTGCCGCATGAAGAAATCATTTGTCCCGATCAACAAGCAGAGTAAAAAGGCAAGAAAAGCATATCATTCTGCACAGCGTTCCACCTGGGGCGTCCTGAATCCGGCAACGCGGACCATGCCAAACGGCAGGGCATATAACCGGAAGAAGCAGAAAGCCAACGACAGAAGCGGCAGGGAACCATCCTTCGACTCCCTGTCGCTTCCTTTTTGTCTGGCTCTGCTGATCAATCCCACAGATTCCAGAAATACTTTGTCATAAGCTCCATGCCCCGCCTCAGGCACTGGTCCCGGTACTTACGCAGTTCTCCCTCAGCCGCCAGCCACTTTTCAGAAATCTCCGCATATTCTGGCACATCGCTCATTGTATACAAACGGTGAGTATGCTCCCGCTTTTCCCGTGCAAGATCCTCTTCCGTTTTCAATTTTTCTCCGAACATGCCGTATTTTGCTATAAATTCTTCCTGTGCCAACTCATGTTCTTCCTCGTACCGATTCTTCTTTCTGCACGTATCCTCATTTGCTTCCCGGAACAGAAATTCCATTCTTCTCAGAATACGGTCCCATTTTCGGATGTTTTCTTCTTCCGGCCCCTCAAAAGAGCCAGGGTAACCGTGGCTGTTAATGCGAAGATCATGAATTATGTTCGGAACAACCGTAAGGAACCATTGATCAATCGACCAGGTATCGCGATAGCAATATCCGTACCGCAGTCGCTGGTAAATGCAGATCAGGTCCTCCTTGTACATGGACAATCTCTTCAGGATCGGTTCATGTTTCATATGCGGCAGAAACACAGAATATGTTTCTTTCCGAATCTTCTTTGTTTTGCATGGATGAGTCCGTTCCGCAATTCTTCTGACATTCATCATTCCATGCACCTCCTTTTCTGCAATACTTCTGATACGATCATTATCGCACATTGCAGAAAAATCCGCATTGAACTTTTGGTTTAACGCAGAACTTATAAGTTCCCTTTGTCTTTTAAAATCTCAAGCAGGACCTCTTCCACTTTCTTCATATCGATCGGTTTTGCGATATGTGCATTCATTCCCACAGAAAGAGCCCTTTTTGTATCTTCCTCGAACGCATTTGCCGTCATTGCCACGATCGGGATGTTTGCTTTTTCCTTATCCGAGAATCCACGGATAATCTGTGTTGCTTTGTATCCGCCCATGTTTGGCATCTGGATGTCCATCAGGATCAGATCATAAGTTCCGGCCGGTTTCTGTTCAATCGCGCTGACGTAACGGATTCCGTCCTTGCCCCGATCAATCTGAAGCCCCAGTTCTTCCATCAGTGTTACTTCGATCTCCGCATTCATTTCCGTGTTGGATTTTAAAAGCGAATCGAAAATTCGACTTCAAACCTGTCTTTCAAAATAAGCCGTTGATTCTGACGCAAGGAGACAATTTCCTTTGCCCTATCGGCTTCTGAATGCCTTTTACTCAGCTTTTTCAAGTTCCATTGTAAGAGAATCTACTTTCGCTATTCTCCGGCCTCCAGATACGGCAACAGCGCCCTCACGATATCGCAAGAGCGCCAGATATATTCCTGTAAAATAACAGATCCCTTACTCATTTTCATGTTTCTGATTCTCCCGTTTCCTTTTCAGAACGATCAGTCCGATCATTGCAAGCAGGGATCCCTCCATCAAAATAAGATACAGCCACGTCAGAGATTCATCCCCTGTTTTTGGCGGGATTTCCGTAGATGATTCTTCTGTTGAGGATTCCTCCGGGATTGTCTCCGTAATGGTCTCCGTCTGTGATTCTTCCGGAGTGGATGATTCTGTATCCATCCCGGTCGTACCTTTACTCGGATCAGAATGATCTGTTTTTGTGGTCGACTCCGTATGATCGTCATCCGAATGGTGATGATCCCCGGAAGAATGCTCCGGTCCCGTCGGGTCTGATCCGGATGTTCCGGTTTCACCCGGTTTTGTCGGGCCGCCTCTGGTTCTTGTGAACTTCGGTTCCAGCTCTACATTCATGTAATCTTTGTCTCCGATCCGGGATGGGATTCGGATCACAGCCGGAGCACTGTTGTATGTATATCCATCATAGACAAAGTCGGCTCTCTGAATCATTAGATATATACCCGGATCCAAACCGTCAAACACAATGACTCCATCGCAGTTGCTGCTTCCTTCCTTTTCCAGAAACTTCTTTTCCACAACATACTCATAAAGATCTTTTGCAGTTTTTTCCTGAGATTTTGCATCCGTGAAATCCAGCTTTCCCTTAAAATCTGCAAAATCCAGTGTCAGCATCCAGTCATTGTTTTCCCAGGCTGCCACATAATAGAGTAAAAAATCCACATCTTTAATCCCGACTTCATGTCCTTTATCATCATCAACGATGACATCGATCTGGATTTTGCCATGCTGATGAGCATCGTCTGCATAAACCGGAAATACCGCACCAAAACAGAGTTCTGCCAAAGCGAGAAGGAACATTCCACAAATCCATATTTTTTCTTTCCAGCTCTTACTCTTCATCATTCTCCTCCGATTTCTTCCGGCTGCGGAACCAACGAACAATTCGTATGATCGTCACAACTACCCAGATCAGGAATACGGCAGCCAGACCCATGATCAGCAATTTCTGTGTCAGAGGCATCTGCGGCTTGATCTCCAGTTCTTCGGCAACTTCAGCAGCTTCCTCATAAGGAATCCGTTCTCCCCGCACCAATAGGCGGTGCGTATTGATCATATATGGTGTACAGGTCACAAGCGTTACCTGATCGGTTCCTGCTGTGACTGCAAGGGCTTCCGTTTCGCTTGGAAGCACCGTCAGGATCTGATCCACCTGATATGCGAGCGTCTCATGCAGAACTTTGATGTAAAATACATCTCCTTCTTCCATCTGGTCCAGATCCGTAAACAGTCTTGCCGTCGTTAATCCCCTGTGTCCGGACAGCACCGCATGCGTACTTTCCCCGCCAACCGGAAGTGACGTGCTTTCCAGATGACCAACTCCGGACTGCAGAACCTCTTCCGTCGTACCGTGATAAATTGGAAGCAGTGCTTTGATCTTCGGAATCTCAATGTATCCCATCATTCCGTCCCCTCTTGGATTCAAGAGAGTTTCATATTCTTCATTTTCCTTTTTAATTCCACCCGCAAACGGATCACCTGCTGATGCACCGATCAGTCGTTTATTGTATGCACGGGCATCCTCCAGCATCTGGTTTTCCATATCTTCCGTTGTATGCGAAACCTGTTGCTGGTAATCACTTACCACGCTTGTTCCGTGCAGTGTATTGACATATTTGCTGACGGTCGGGTACAGCAATACAGAGAAGCCAATCAAATATCCGCATGTTCTGATTATTTTTCCAACTACTTTGTTCATTTCATTACCTTCTCTCTGTTGTCGTACTTATTTTGATATTCCAGGAGGGAACAAATCTCCCTCCCGGAATGAAAATCCATCATCAGCAGACGAACGGATTATTTTGCGTTTTTACGCTTTTTGCTTACAAGGCTGCTTACCATCATAACACCGATGATTGCAACGCCAACGATGGTAAATACGATACCGCCATTACCACCAGTAGACGGAAGCATGGTACCAGCATTGTTTCGTACCGGAATTTTTGCTTTTCCATCAATAGCATTTACTTTAACAGTGTTGCTTGTTTTATCCGGCATTGTATAAACGACATCAAAACTTTCCAGTTTCGTTGCATCATCAGCGGCATATGTTAATTTATTGATTTCTACTTTGATGTCGCCAACCAGCTTGTTAAATCCATCCGGAGCTTTTGTCTCAGTCAGATAATAAGTGCCATCTTTTAAACCTTTGATAGTTACAATTCCAGTATCGCCTGTTGTAATATAATCAACTTTAGTCTCTGTAGCATCCTTTGCCTGACGGTAAACTCCGCTGCCTTCATCGACCAGACTGATTTCGTCGCCCTTTTCATCGCCATTTGCTGCATACAATTTGAACTGTGCGCCAGCTAATGCGGTTCTATTGCCTTCTGCATCCGCCTGCTGATCATCTGTTAATGTATATTTGTAAATATCAAATGCAAAGGTATAAACATCTGCATGTACTTCCTCAGAAGTGCCGGTTCCATCTGTACTCGGATCATTGCTGTATGTAACACTTGCCTTATTGGTATTTGGATTGATACCAGTAACAGCCTTCTCATTTACAGTTGCAGTGTAGGTAACCGTAATGGTTTCACCAACCGGATAAACTTCAATATTCGGAGTCATGGAACCATCTGTTCCTGTTGCCATATTTTTTAATTCCAGAGTTAAGCTCTGCGCATCACCATCAACCGGATTTATTAATGTATAGTTTGTTTTACCCAGATCACTATTACCAATCTTTACACTTGTCAGTTCCTTAAAGGTTAATCCTGCAGATAAAGTATCGTTGATCTTAAATACATAACCTTTGTTGTAACCGCTGACATCCGGTACCTTGGAAGTAATGGTATAGGTAATCGTATCGCCAGGTTTTACCGTTCCTGCGACTTCTGCAGTACCCTCTGCAGTTGTTTTTACTTTTTTCTCTACCGTCGGATATTCACTCTTTAAAGAGGCATCTACATTGGAAGTTCCATCCACATCCAGTAACATAGCCGGGGACTTTGCTGCACCATTCAGCACGCTTGCACCTGCAGGAAACACCAGATAATAACCAGCTTCCAGAGAAAGAGTGGTTGTACCTGCTGTTGCAACAACCGTTACATCTGCTGCCATACCAGACTGACTTGCAAGCCATTTCCACATATCAGCAGCAAAATTTGATAAGTCTGTTGCTTTTTCAGCACCGCTTAATCCAGATACATATTCGTATGCTGCAGCTGATAAAGCGTCACCTGTTTTACCTGCTCCGACTTGACCGGTCTGAGTAAAATATCCTGCATACTTATCATTTAAGGTATATGCAACTACTTTCTTTTCATTAACAGTTGATTCCGTTCTATTAAACAGCTTGAAGGCTTCTACCTTTCCTTTTGCCTTCGTTCCACTGATATTCAAGTTTGATGTTGATGCTGCCAGTGCGCTCATGGTCATTCCCAATACCATCATCATGGCCAGCGCGAATGCCATAACTCTTGAGATCCACTTTTTCATTTTCATGCTGCGTCCTCTTTTCCGCTTTCGCTTTTCAATTATGATTTCTTTTTCATTCTGCACGCGTTCCTACATCCGGTGGCCGTGCCTGCCGCCGGAAATATCCGTCCCCCTTTCTCATCGTTCGCCATCCTCCTCCCGTTTCCTGCCGGATCTGCCTGTCCTGTGCACGATGACCAGGATTGCCATACCAAACATGAAATTTATATAAGGTCCGTATCCGCCGGTATCCGGCAGTACACGGAGATGACTGTTCGTGATCGTGACGGTAAATTCATCGCCGTCACCATATGCGATCTTTGTGAGGTAATCGGATATTTCTGCCTCTGTAATATAGTAAGTGTAGTAATAAGTGTTTGTTGTTTCTGTTCCGTCTTCCGCCGTAATGGTTTCTGACTTATATGCCGGAAGATCATTCCATACCGTCTGCCATGTGCTGTCGGAAGAATCATCCGGTGTCCAGACAAACGGATCGTATCCCTGTACGGCTTCCGTCTGTTCGACTCCATTTCCATCCGTCCACTTTCTCCAAAGTGTCAGGGTAATGGAATTCGGTCTCAGATGCTCGATATTATACAGATCCTGCCATACCTTATTGACTGTGATATGCAAAAACTCATCACACGGATCCTGCATCTGGGACGGAGGCGGAGTGATGCCGGCCGATGATGTTTCTGTCGGGACATCATCCATCAGCACCGCTTTTGCATTGGATACGTAGGCGTCCAGACTGCCACTTGCGGAATTACCCGCTTCTTTCAGGCTTGCATTTTCCAGATCATCATACGCTTCCACCGTGTTCATATGTAGGATGGTATAGATGTTGTACTGGTCCCTGCCATTTGCCTTCTGGAATTCACCTGCCACATCCAGACGGCTTCCGTTTGTACCCTCAATCTCAGTCGATCCGTTTCCAAATGCATCCGACAGTTTCCGGTAAATCCGGTAACGGTTTGCATCTCCCTCGATGTTCTTCTTTGTATTGAATGTGTAAACACTGTTTAAATCACTGACTCCGGTAAACGGTCCCACTTTGTTTTCCGTACCGCGGATCGTATCACAGCGATACATATTGTTGCCTTTCAGCAGACCCTCATCATTGTATCCGATGAAACCGCCGCTGAGTCCGTCGTTTCCGGCACCATCTTCTGTATTTCCGGCACCGCCGCCGTACACATCATATCCATCCTGGATCCCGTATACCGCACAGTCCTGAATCTTGGTCCGGTTTGCCTTGATCAGCGCAATGTTGATGTTCTGGGTACTGTCATTCCCACTGATTCCGTTATCCGTACAAGGAAGTTCAATGGTGGAATCTCCGATCGTAATGATCGCCAAGTCTGTCTTCTGTTTATTTTCGTCTGTCTTTTTGGAAAGACCGACAGAAATATCGAGTCCCAAAAGATTGACATGAAGCAGATTTCCATCATACAGCGCCTGAACCGTAATGATTCCAAGATCAATATTGAGTAGCTGCAGATTCTGAAGTTTATCCAGATACAATGCTTTGATCAGGGTATTCAACAGTTTCAGAACAACATTGAGTGCTGTGGAATCCAACTGAACGTCAGCCAGGTATTTAAAGCTTGTCCGGCCGGCAAACCCTCCGGCAACCTGTCCGCTTGCCACCTGTTTTAATCCATAAGATTCCGTATCCGGATCACCGGCCGTACTGTCGATGACCTTCGCAAGGTTTGCATAGCCGATAAATCCTCCGGCGATTGGTTCCTCGCCGTTTCTGCTCAGTACCGTATAACCTTCCGGAATGCCTGTTACGCTGCTCTTTTCAATGTGGGAGCCAAACACATCCAGGACTCCTAAAGAACCGCCAAGAAGCTGCGTTACACTGCTTCCCAGTACATTAAATTTGTCAGCTCCAACAACACCGCTCTTTCCGCTGTATCCGACAAAGCCTCCGGCACTGTTCATGGCCGTGACACTTCTTAGTCCGGTAACACTGCTGTTTTTTACAGAGCCATTCATCAGGCTTCCGCCAAAACCTCCGGCATTTCCGCTATAAGTAACTTCATCGTTCTGTCCGGATTTCACCGCTGTATTTGCAGAAACCGTCAGACCTGCATCTTTGCTTCCACTGACAATTCCGTCATAAACGTAGGTCCGGAATGCGTCCAGAACATTGACACTTCCAATTTGAAGAACCTGTCCTAAAAGATCCGTTTCTCCATTCTTTGAAATATCCGCAACCGCAGAGACATCGGCAATACCAAAGCATCCTCCGGCATATTCCCCGCCTGTTACGGTACGGATCCCTTCCGCATGGATTCCGGCTTCTTCCGTATTCTTTTCGCCAAGCACAGCTCCCGAGATACTTCCGGCAAATCCTCCGGCTGCTTTCGCATAAGAGGTGTTTGCTTTTGTCTGATCCAGATAGATACCGTTTACGGTAATTCCCCAGTCATCCCAGGATTCTACATCCGCATAACGGATTGTTGATACTGTTGCACTTAATACCTGTACCAGATTAGCCGGTGTCTTTAAGAGATACTTTAAAATACCGTTTAAAAGTCCCTGGCTGGTTGCCGTATCCAGTGCCACCGCACTTCCCGGATCTACCTTTCCGGCAAATCCTCCGATATAGGATGTTCCGTCCACTTCCCTCAGTTTACTGATCCTGCAGGAAGTTTCCGCATCACCCCAGATCTGACCGCCGATCATCCGTCCAACGTAGCCTCCGGCATAACCGGCCGGATCGTTTTCACTGACTCCGGTGGATTTTACAACAGCCCCGGACTGATACCCTGCCACATCAGACTGCTTGATGACCGGTACGAATGTCTGCAATGCTGATAGACTTTCCGTTCCGACCAGTTCAATGTTTCCAAGTTCGATGCCGTCTGTGTTGGCTACAGATCCGGTGATCATCTCGCCTGCAAAACCTCCGACGCTCCGAAAAGCTTCCGCATTCATAAGGTCCATTGCATGAGCACTTGTGATCGTGCCGCCTTCCATACGTCCTACATAACCTCCGGCAACTCCGCCTTCGTCCACTGCGGCAGACGCTTCGTTTCTTCCAGCTGTTACTGTATAACCATATGCGTATTTACGGATATATCCGTCTAATGTTTCCTGATCCTGCACCGGACCAAGTTCATGCATCTCATTTCCGTAGCTTCCGTAAGAACCAACATGAGTTACCCAGCTGTTCCAGGTATCCACATCGAGTCCACGAAGCGGTCCGTAAACGGCTGTATATTCTTCTGTCGGATAAACCGCCTGAAGGACACTTAATGGATTGTTTAACTTGATGACTCCATATAGAACGCTTAAGCTTCCTGTATCTGCCACGTTCGCACACCGCATGAGTCCGGTATAACCGCCGCCGTATTCCGTACCGTAAACGGAACGGATCCGGACAGCAGCACAGTCTCTCTGGGTTCCGGTGTATTCTGTCCCTCGCCAGTTTTTCCCGTTTTCTCCGGAAATCTGACCGCCGTAGTTGTATCCTGCATAGCCACCTGCAAGGCCGCGAAGAATTCCATCGCTTCCTTTTGCATCTGCTCTTACAACACCGCCACATGGGATACAGGTCGTTTCGCTGTTGCGTACAGCCGGAACAAAGGACTGTAAAACGGTCAGTACATCACTGCTGACATTTACCAATCCTCCAAGAAGACTTGCTCCGCCAACCACGTTGGCTGCGCTTCCCGGTTCCATGGTTCCTGCATATCCTCCGGCGCTTTCCCGTCCGATGATGTGGTAGAAGTTGTACGAGTTGCTGTCCTGGATCTGTGTTCCAAGCAGATGTCCAGCATATCCTCCGGCTTTTCCGACAGTTCCCGTCTGGGTCCGGGTATCCGAAGCCAAAACATTAAAGCCTCCGGTTGCTCCGTATACATCCGAATGCTCAATGATCGATGTGATCACACTGAGCGCGGATGCAATATTGGAAAGGTTCAGCACTTTCTTTAATACATTGATACCGCCAACGGATGCCGTACTTCCCATATCCGCTTTTCCGATATATCCGCCCGCATTGCGGTAACCATATACGGAATACGCACTGGCTGCATCAAAATAGCCACTTCCGTCCGTTGTCTGAAGATCCTTCGGTTCGTAAACCCTTGTATTCTTCAGTTTATTGACATCCGATGAACGGATCTGTACGCCTTTGCCGCATCCGATAAATCCTCCGGCGCTTCCGGCATCAGTATCATTCGTATCATCGTTTTGCAAGGTTCCTGTCACCGTAACCGTGAATCCACTTGATCGAACACTTGCATGTTCGATCACTGGGACAAATGCATTTAAGAGTGTTAAAAGTCCTGTGATATCTGCCACTTTTCCAAGCAGGGAAGCGTTGTCTGCAACTTCCGCCACAGATCCGGCCTTTACCAGTCCGCCAAATCCTCCGGCATAGCGAAGACCGCTTACTTCTCTTAAGTTTTCTACCGCAGTTCCTTTTTCTCCATCAGCGGCATTCGCCTGATTATTGATATCACCGCTCTGCATCTCTCCGATGTAGCCGCCGGCATATCCTTCTGCGTCCGTTTCTGAATTTCCGGTTCTTACCGCCTGTTTGACAATCAGTCCATCTTCCGATCCGGAAACTTTGGAATTTAAGATCTTTCCGGAAGCCGCCTGCAGAACACCGGCAATATCATTCAGGTTAAGAATCTTGCCAAGCACACTGTTTAACAACGCTCCGGTATCATCTCCCGCATCCACGGCGCTTCCGGACCGCATTAGACCAATATAACCTCCGGCATGATAACTTCCTGTTACTGCTGAAACATTTGTTACATCGGAATTTTCGATCATGATCGCTTTTCCGTATCCGATATAACCGCCGGCATCGCCAATGGTTAAGATCATGTCTTTTCCATCCGCCGTAACGGTCAGGTTATTTCCAACAAGCGAAGATTCTGAGATTCTCGGATATGCTACATCCATAACACTTAATAACTGTGAAATGTTCAGCAAACCAAGTAGCTTCACCGATCCCGTCTGTGCCACATCACCTGGAATCAGTCTTCCGGCAAATCCACCGGCATAAGTAACTCCTTCCACGCTGGAAAGACCTGTAATGACAGTTGTGTTCTTTGTATCTGCCGTATCGGCATCCAAAGCGCTGTCAGAACTGTTTTCATCAGACTCCGTCGTGTCAGAATTCTTTGAGGTTGACGGATGATTGCTTCCATAGTTAATATCAACAGCTTCTCCGTCACCAATGAATCCCCCAGCCATATCGGCCTGTACCTGTGTATTTTCGCTGCCATTCGCTACATAGATAAGTTCGGTCTGATTCAATTCCGGTCTTAACGCGCTGACAACACCAAGCAGGTTCGTAATCTCTACTGCGCTTAAAGCTTTTACCGAAGTACCTGCACTTGCCAATGCATCACCGGCTTTTGCATAACCGATAAATCCACCGGCTTTTCCTTCTTCCATGGAAGCTGTTACCGCTTTCAAGTTTGTCACTGAAGAGGTTCCGGTTCGTCCGCTGATGCACTCGCCAATAAATCCGCCGCTCATGCCGTCTTTTGCTGTCGTGGAAACCGTAAATCCGGTATCCACACCTGCCACACCGCAGTTTCTGGTGAATGTCTCGATCATGGCTCCTACGGAAAGAAGTCCATCAATCTTTACCAGGTTGGCTCCAAGCAAGTTCACGCCTCCGATATCCGCAAGTTTTCCACTTCCGAAATATCCGGCAAATCCACCCGCAGCGCTTACCGCCCGGGAAGAAAGAAGATGCTCTACCGATACATTTCGGACTTCGCCCCCCGTTCCATGTCCAATGGCTCCGCCTGCATAGCTTTCCGTTTTATTTTCTGCTTTTACCGTCAAACCATTGGTTCCGCCGTCCAGTGTGACATCCTTTAATTCAAACCGCATGTAATCGGCTGCTCCGACTGTGCCATTTAAAACAGCAGTCGCACTGGTCATTGTTGCTTTTCCAAGCAGCCCGCCAGCATTTACAGCGGCTGTTACCGTCATTTTAGAAGCAGCCGTAACGGTATTTTTATGAGCTAACAGTTCATACTCCAGTCCGGTCTTTTCAAGCATCCGGCTTAGATTCTTGGAAGTTGCCTTGCTATCATCCGCAAGTTCTATAGTATCTGAAATCTGCACCGCACCGGCATATCCGACCAATCCACCGGCATATGTTCCGGATGCCTGTACGTTGATGGAATCTCCGGATACTTCGCAGCCTGTAATTACAGACGGGCGTAAACCGACCAGACTTAACAATTGGGCATCTGCTGATCCAGACAGAATCGCAGTTAAGAGTTTCTTTACGATATCAAGGAGTCCCTTATTTGCATCAATATCCGCTACATCACCAAGATCTGCTTTTCCAGTAAATCCGCCGACATAATCCTTGCCTTCCACGCTTCCAAGTCCAGATAGGCTGCAGTCAACCGCATAGCTGTTGCTCATGGCTCCGACAAAGCCGCCTGCATATCCACTTTCTGTACCTGTCAGTTCTGCTTTTACCTGAGCAACACCGTCCACTTTGCAGTTCAGTAGAATTGTATTCACCGGAAAATTCCCCATCACGTCAATACCAAGATTGCTTAACAGACCTGATATTACAGCATTAGACGCTTTTCCAATAAAACCGCCAGAATAATCATTTCCTGTTATAGTTCCTGCATCTGTGACTGTGCAATTTTCCATTACAGCACCAATTGTTTCGCCAGCAAACCCACCCGTATACTGTTTTCCTTTTACTGCACGGTTTCCGTCATAAGAAACACTGCAGTTTGTAAATATTGGATTTACATAAGCAATCGGAAGCAGATCACCAACTTTTAAAACGCCTCCATTTAACAGGATCGTCAGAAGATCACCCAATCCCAGGAATGGAATCAGATTCAACAAATCAGTTAATGCCTTTACCAATCCACTCACTGCCGAAGTCAGAATTTCATATCTTGTCATACCTGCAGCATAACCTACAAAACCGCCGGTCCAGTTATTCGCATTGGAAACACCGCTTAGATTTTCAATCTTGCAGTCTGTAATCTGAACATTACCTTTTACAGCTCCGGCAAGTCCTCCAGTTGATAATGATTGAGGATCCGGTTTTAATCCACTACTAAGACCAAGCAATGCAAGAATCGGTGTTAGTAACGTACCGATTAATGAAAAATCCTGATGTACTTTCGTTGCCGTCGTAGTAACAGACATATTTGATAAAGTCAGATTTTTGACTGTGATCGGTGTTTCCGAAAATGTCAGATTAGCACTATACGGTGTACTGATACTTCTGAAAAATCCAATTCCGTACTCAGATTTTTTATCTGTCTGTTGTAAGTTTTCACTTTGTTTGATTGTGATATTGCTGATGGTAACGTTTTTGCCATCTTCCATTCCAAGACGGCCTTCCATGTTACCCTGGAAGTTTTCGATCGGTGTCCAGTTCTCACTGGAAAGATCAATATCCCGGAAAATGATGTAGTTGGCATCATCACTGTACTTATACTGGCTTACCGTTGTTGCGCCTGGAGAAGAAATATTGATATTCTTTGTTGCAGTCGTATCGTAGGTAAGTTTGTATTTTTTAATATCGTCCGGTGCTCCGCTTGCAGCAATCGGTTCAGGTTCATTCTCACCACTATCCGTTTCGCCGTCTGAATCTGACCCATTGTCACTGGAATTATCATCTGTCGTATCCGTACTCAGGCTTTGCGTCTGTGTATCATCTGTTTCTGGCACTGCAGCTGTTTCTGTACCTTCCAGCTTGCTGCCGACATATAAATAGCATTTTTTTGCATCTGCAATGGTAAGGCCATCCAGATGCTGCCGATCACCAAGCTTATGCGTGCCTGGATCATCTGCATATAACTTCGTTTCTGACCAGTCCATGGAATCATTGAACTTAATCAGATCTGCATCACCCGGATAATACAAAGTTGCAGTAACCCCATTTTCATCCGCAGATGTTTCCCAGCTATGCAATCCATTTATTCTTGTCTGGTAAACCTGCCAGATCGGCTCCGTTACATTTTTATCCGTGCCGATCGCACGAAGCTGTTGTTCATTTCCGATCAGGATGTAATCTACGTCATTGATTGTTTTTACGACCTGACCAAAATAGTTTCGTCCATCATACTGGTTATCATCCGGATAATACGCACTCATATCCGTGGATGCTGCCTGATAGTATGATACGTCCTGTATATCAACCCCAAAGGTTGATGCGATTACATAATTGTGTTCCTTTCCATAGGTTAAATGACTGCCATCTTCCAGTGTATATACCTGACCCATGCCAAAGGTATCCACCGAATAGTCTCCGGTCATAACCAGTTCATTTTCACAATTTTCAGAATTTACAAGGTAAAGTTGATAGATATTATGAAGATATATGGTATCGGTTTCTTCATCGTATACCCGCATATCTTCATCGTCATCAAGATATGGAATAATTGATCCAGAAAAGTCTTCCGGCACATTCCAGGTTTCTCCATCTGGAATGCTGATATCATTCATGATGTAATAATCTGCAAAAAGTGTATAGCCCAGATCATTCTTATCTGATCTGTTTGTGTTACGAGTTTCTAGCGAATCTTGTATGTCGTCCTCGTACGCGTCCTCATTGTCCTCATCAAAAGAGTCTTCATTTAAAATTTCTTCATCAAT
>OGZX01001921.1_pt1 | contig 18532 bp, 14 predicted proteins | sample 1576881 | NCBI WGS metagenome assembly OGZX01 (sample SAMEA3541542, study PRJEB24748) | human gut metagenome | biome: human gut; feature: human-associated habitat; material: faeces | place: China | collected 2012
AACCGTTCACCCTTTTACGAAACCATTCACCCCGACCATTCACCTACCACGCCTTAACAATCAATACATAAACACAAACAGGTGATTGGTGAACGGTTGAATACAGTTTTACTATGTATTATTCAGCCATCTGTTTTCCCTCAAAAGCGATGGTAACTGATTCCCAATCGGCAAAATCATTAAGCAATACAAATAAAATTTCATTTTCCATAAAAATCAAATTTATTACATTTATTTCTTGATTATGAGAGGTGGCAAAGATGGCATACTTTTCCCAATTCCACTTTTTTGTTGTATTTTTGCAGGCAAAATTACAAGTACTCATTTTATATGGATCAAACTCCCGCAAAGATACCTTCACCCTTACTTTCTCTCGTTCCCATACTTGTATTGGTTGCGCTCCTATTCGTCACCATCCGCACCTTCGGCAGTGATGCCCTGAGCGGAGGCAGCCAGGTCGTTTTGCTAACGGCAACAGCTGTCTGCTGTCTGATCGCCATGGGATACAGCAAAGTACGCTGGAAATCGATCGAGCTGGCGATGATCAATAATATCACCGGGGTAGCGACGGCACTGATCATTCTTTTAATTATCGGGGCGTTATCCGGCAGCTGGATGATAAGCGGGGTAGTGCCGACATTGATCTATTATGGAATGCAGATCATTCACCCCAGTTTCTTCCTGGCATCGACCTGTGTCATTTGCGCGGTCGTTTCTGTTATGACGGGAAGTTCGTGGACGACGATTGCCACGATCGGTATAGCTTTACTGGGTATCGGTCTGGCGCAGGGATTCGATGCCGGATGGATTGCCGGAGCTATTATTTCAGGTGCCTATTTCGGCGATAAGATATCTCCGCTTTCAGATACGACGGTACTGGCTGCATCAGTTACCGATACCCCGTTGTTCAAACATATCAAATATATGATGATAACGACGGTTCCTTCCATGCTAATCACACTAGTTATTTTCACCGTAGCAGGTTTCACACACGAGGCAACGGCAAGCGACCAGATCGCTATGTACTCGACCTCTCTGAAGGAAACATTCAATATCTCATTCTGGCTGTTGATCGTCCCGATTGTTACCGGCATATTGATTGCCAAAAGGGTGCCTTCCATCATCACCTTATTTATATCTGCCACCCTGGCAGGTGTATTCGCTTTAATCTTTCAGCCTCACCTGTTGCAGGAAATATCGGGCCTGCCTGTCGAAAACATACAATCGCAATTCAAAGGGCTGCTTATGACTTTCTATGGAAGTACCCAGGTGCAGACAGGCAATGCCGACCTGAACGATCTGGTATCCACCCGGGGGATGAGCGGAATGATGAACACGATCTGGTTAATCATCTGTGCCATGTGTTTCGGGGGAGCCATGACTGCCAGCGGCATGTTGGGAAGTATCACCTCGGTATTCATCCGCTTTATGAAACGTACCGTAGGACTGGTTGCATCGACTGTCGTGTCGGGTCTGTTCCTTAATATCTGTACTGCCGACCAATACATCTCGATTATCCTTACAGGAAATATGTTCAAGGATATTTATCAAAAGAAGGGATATGAAAGCCGCCTGTTAAGCCGAACCACGGAAGATGCGGTAACGGTGACTTCCGTTCTTATCCCATGGAATACTTGCGGTATGACGCAGGCCACCATTCTGGGTGTAGCCACTCTTACATATTTACCTTATTGTTTCTTTAATCTAATCAGCCCGTTGATGAGCATCACGGTTGCCGCCATCGGGTATAAAATCAAACGGATAAATGAAAAAACTGAAAGTATCGCTACTGACTAAAGTAGTCATTGCCATCGCTGCCGGTGTGTTGTTCGGCCAGTTTCTGCCGAATGGTATCGCACGTATCTTTGTAACCTTCAACTCGTTGTTCGGAAACTTCCTTTCGTTCTCCATCCCGCTTATCATTCTGGGACTGGTGACACCTGCCATCGGAGACCTGGGAAAAGGAGCCGGCAAACTATTGGCTATCACGGCTCTGATCGCTTATGGATCGACGATCTTTTCAGGATTCTTCACGTTCTTCAGTACTTCGGCGATCTTCCCGCATATATTACCAGCCAATGCGGAACTCACAGCCATGGATAATCCGGAAGATTTCATGCTGCTCCCTTATTTCACCGTGGGTATGCCTCCATTGATGGATGTCATGACCGCCCTGTTATTATCGTTTACAATCGGGCTAGGACTATCTTATATCGACGGGAACGCATTACGGGAAGCATTCAACGATTTTCAGAAGATTATAACCAAACTTATCGAGGCCATTATTATTCCGCTACTCCCTTTGCATATCTTCGGTATCTTTCTGAATATGACGGTCAGCGGACAAGTGATGAGTATTATAGCCATGTTCCTGAAAGTGATCATCGTGATATTCGTACTGCATGTGTTACTTTTGATTATTCAGTTCACGATTGCCGGAAGTATCAGTGGAAAAAATCCATTCCGGTTATTAAGAAACATGCTGCCGGCTTATGCTACTGCATTAGGAACACAATCGTCGGCTGCTACCATTCCGGTGACACTGGCTCAGACTGTCAAGAACGGCGTCAGGGAGACAATCGCTATTTTTGTTATTCCATTATGCGCAACCATTCACCTTTCCGGTAGTACGATGAAGATTACGGCCTGTGCAATGGCTATCATGTATATGGCCGGAGAGCCGGTAACGTTTGCCGGTTTAGCCGGATTCATTATGATGCTGGGCATTACGATGGTTGCCGCTCCGGGAGTCCCGGGGGGAGCTATTATGGCTGCGCTCGGATTATTGCAGAGCATGCTGGGATTCAACGAGACTTTACAGGCTTTAATGATTGCCCTCTATATCGCAATGGATAGCTTCGGTACGGCCTGCAACGTAACAGGCGACGGCGCAATTGCAGTTGTGGGCGGTAAGATTGCCGGGAAGCAGCAGACTGTAACCGTAGAAGAGGTCACCGAATAAGGCTGCCGGTTATAATAATTCTTGCAAGGTTTCTACTCCTTTCTCGCGCATCATAGTGACTGCAATATGGGCACAGGCATACGCGTCCGCCATTGCATGGTGGTGGTTTCTAAGGTCATATCCACAATAAGCTGCCACCGTGTGCAACTGATGATTCACCAGGAACGGATACATCTTACGCGACAAACGGCAGGGGCAGTAGAACTGATATTTCGGATAAGCCAGTTCGTATGTTTGGTGTACGGCTTTCAGGCATCCTTCATCGAAAGGACTGTTATGGGCAACCAGGGGTAAATCGACTATTTTAGGTGCGATCTTTGCCCATACTTCTTCAAAGTCGGGGGCATCATTCGTATCGGCTGGCGTAAGTCCATGTACGGCAGTAGTCCACTGTGTATAGTAATTCGGATAAGGGCGGATCAGGCTGTATACCTGATCGATGATTTTATTATCCTCGACAATAGCCACCCCGACACTGCATACACTGCAGCGTTTTCCATTGGCAGTTTCAAAATCAATTGCGGCGAAGCGTTCCATATTATGTGTTTTATGTTCCGCACAAAGATATAAAAACTCCCGGTGATGTAGGAGCTTATGCTTCCTAATACAGCCGGAAGTTTTTCTAATTTACATATATTGAAAAACGTAATGTATTATTTCGGACGAGGAACGACCATATAATCTTTCTCCCATTCCTCATACCGGGCTACCATCTCTTTTACCTTTTCCGGATACTGATCGGCCAGATTATGCATCTCACTGCGATCTTCATTTAAGTTATAAAGTTCCCAGTCCTTTTTATTGTTCGGCCAGACGATCTTCCAGCCGGAGACATCGATCAGGGCTTTCTCGTTGAAATGCTCGAAGCATAATTCGTCGTGTCCCTGGCGCGTCCCTGTTTTAAAGATCGGGTCCAGACTTTTGCCGGCCAATGGAATGATCTTATTTCCATTGTATTCCGTCGGATAGTCGGTACCGGATATATCAAGGCAGGTTGCCATTATATCCATCACATGCCCCATTTGGGTATTAACACTTCCTTTCGGCTGCTTGATCCCTTTCGGCCAGTGGGCGATCATCGGAGTACAAATTCCTCCTTCATACGATTTTGCCTTCCAGAAACGGAACGGCGTATTGGCGGCATTCGCCCACCTGGCACCCACAGAGGCATAACTCGTTTCCGGGCCAGGCATTATCTCTTTCTCTTTCGGATAAACGATCTTACGGCCATCACGCGTTTCGGCAGGACGATCATTCTCTCCTTCCGAGTAATTCTGGCAATCTTCGTTACTACAACCGTTATCCGACATAAAGAGGATCAGGGTATTATCCAACTGTCCGTTCTTCTTTAGCGTCTCTATCACACGACCGATCTCCTGATCCATACGGTCTACCATAGCTGCATGAACTGCCATCGCACGGGCATCCCATTCCTTGGTCGGGTTCTCGTCCCAGGAGTCGGTAAACTGGCGGGGAGATAGGAAATTGTCAGCATCACCGAACAGTTTCATTTCTTTCATCCGCTGGTAGCGGGCTTCCCGGATAGCCTGCCAACCGTCTTTGTAAGTATCTTTATACTTTTCTATATCTTCAGGTAGTGCATGCAACGGCCAATGTGGGCAGTGGAAAGCCAGATACATAAAGAACGGCTTATCCGTTTTTGCATATTTATTTACATAGGCAACGGCTGTATCGGCCAATGCGATCGTGCTGTAATAATCTTCCGGGACAGTGTTCACAGGCTTATCTCCACTGATCAGGCTGAACGGGTCGAAATAATCCACCACTCCATAGATCGTACCGTAACAATCCTGGAAACCACGGTTGATCGGATAGTTATCTTTGGGTGCAAATTCATCGTGCTGCACCTGGTGTGCCAGCCACTGACGCTGGTCAGGGCGTAATGGGGTTTCGGCAATATGCCATTTACCAACCCAAGCTGTTTGGTAACCGTTCTCTTTCAGAGCTTCGGCAATGGTAACCCCGTTGTGTGTCATCGTGCCGCGGTAACCCGGTTGATGATCGTCGAAGGTCATACGACCGATACCTGCCTGGTGCTGGTAGAGCCCTGTCAACAACGATGCACGGGTAGGACAACTACGGCTTGTATTATAAAAATGGGTGAAGCGAAGACCTTCCGCTGCCAACTTATCCAGGTTGGGAGTATGGATCTCACCACCATAACACCCCAGGTCGGAAAATCCCATATCATCCGCTAGGATAACAAGGATATTGGGTCTGCTATTTTCTTTTTTTTCCTTATTCTCCTTGGCATTACATGCACTGGCCGAGAAGGCCAGTGCTGCAATGGGTAATGTTCTAAATATTAATGTCTTCATGATTAATTCCAACCATTATTTTGAGTTAAATTATTATTCAATTGTCTCTCGTTGTATGGAACAGGCCACAGATAATCTCTGGAAGTGAATTTTTTCTTGTAGTCGGTGGTAACCGTTACCAGTTTCCCCGTCTCTTTATCCACGTAACGCATTCCTTCTATTTTATCCATGTTACAAACGTTTTCAGCAATTTTCCAACGGCGGATATCGAAGAAACGATGGCCTTCCAGAGCCAGTTCGACCATTCTTTCATGTCGGACAGCTTCACGTAGGGCGGTTTGAGATGTGATACCGGACAAGGCTGGCATGTTTACATCCGAACGTTGGCGGATCTGATTGATATATTGTAAAGCACGATCCATTTCCGTATTCAGCTCGATGCGGGATTCGGCAGCAATCAGCAGGATTTCGGCATAACGCATAATGATGAGGTTGATGCCGCAATTTGTACGGTTACTCTGACCGATATCTTCTGCATTGATATATTTCTTCGGAAGTAATCCGGTTTTAGATACCTGGTAACTGGCTCCGATTACATCTCCTGTCGTGCTCCAACCCGGGCGAGAGTCGTAAATGGCTCCATTAGGCAGCTCGTCCCCCGGTGTGTATAGTGTGTATTTGAGTCGGGGATCGCGTCCTTCGTAAGGATTCATCGGGTCGTAAGAGCTGTCTTCCGTGATCTTTTTTCCGTTGACCGTTTCAAACTCATCGGCAAGCAGACCGGTCGGTGACATCATTGATCCGTTGTTTCCTAATGATACGGCACCGAAGTTGTTCATTACCGAATTGGCGTAGACATCCTTCATAAACTGTTTGTCGAATATCACTTCCTGGCTGTTCTCGTTTTCATACGTAAACAAATCTTTGTAATTGGGTAACAGTGAATAGTTACCCTGAGCGATTACAGCATCTGCAGCCTCTTTGGCTCTCTGGAAGTAGAGTGTCGATTGATCGTCTGTTCCTGTTACGTTACCTGCAGCAAACAACATTGTTCGTGCCAGTAATCCGAGAGCGGCACCTTTGGTTACACGGCCAGTTTCGCTGGCTTTTACCGGAAGATCATTGACAGATCCGGTAATTTCCTTATAGATGAAATCGTATATTTCCGAAACAGGAGTCCGTGTTAGTTCTTTCGATTCGCTGATGCCTATCGGTGTTGTAATCAGAGGAACATCTCCAAAATAGGCTACCAGACGGGAGTAGAAATAACAGCGTAGGGTGCGAACTTCAGCCGTATAGGTATTTACTTTAGCTTCGTTTTCGGGAGTTATCTTGTCTACGTTGGCCATGTAGTCGTTACAACGGCGGATACCCTTGTACAGATCATTCCAGGTGTTCTGGAAGAGGTTGGTCTGAGGGTCTGCGATACTGGCTTCTATCTTTGTCTCATCCGAGGTTTCGAAAGTTGCACGTGCAATATCCGACATCTCGTCACGGCTCAGTAAAGTTCCGTGATCTTCCAGGAAACGGTAGATGGCGTTGGATGCATATTCGGCATCCTTGTCGGTTGTCCAGAATATTTCAGAAGAAATACGGTCGGTCGGAATCGTATCGAGTACGTCGCATCCGAATACGATACATGGTAAAGCTAGATATATAAAAATCTTCTTCATAATGAATTATATTTCAACATTAATAGTATTTAGAATGTCAAGTTAACTCCGATTGTATATACCGAAGTCTGAGGATAATACAGAAAACGTCCTGATACGAATTCCGGGTCGAGTCCCCATTCTTTGAGTGGCGAGAATGTCAATAGGTTGCTTCCGGCCAGGTAAATACGTGCCTTTTCGAGGTAAGCTTTCTGACTCAATGTTTTTGGGAGCGTGTAACCTAACTGTACATTTTTCAGACGGATGTAACCGGCATCTATTACCCAGAAGTCAGACATCATAGAGTTGTAATCCACACTCTTACGTGGACGGGGGAAACGTGCATTCGTATTTTCCGGTGTCCAGTAATCCTTGAATATATCGAGGGTGAAACCTTCGAAGTTACCGCCTTCAGCCAATGCTCCCGATACGCGGGTCTGGGCATCCATTACTCCCTGGAACATGAAGGAGAAGTCGAAACCTTTATAAGCAAAGTTGGCAGAGAAGGCGAACGGGTAGCGTGGAAACTCGTTACCGATCACGGTCATATCTTCTGCATCGATCTTGCCATCCTTGTTGCGGTCTACGTATTTAACATCACCTAATGTCATTCTACTGTCGTAAACAGGGTACTTGTTGTCGAGATCTTCCTGTGTCAGGAATCCGTCTGTCTGATAACCCCAGTAAGAGTTGATCGGATAACCTTCCCTGACAGTTGTTATAACGTCGGCTGTTCCACCGTCGAGGGTCGGATTTGCACCACCCAGGCTGATCACTTTGTTCCAGTTGTTGGAGATGTTGAAGTTGACGCCATAATAGAAATCACCGATATTGTCTTTCCAGTCGAGAGCCAGTTCAAAACCTTTATTGTCGACAACAGCAGCATTCTGTACCGGAGCATCGAGGCCGATAGTTCCGGAGATCGGTAATTTCACCAGGATACCGTCCGTTTTCTTGTAATAATAGTCGGCTGTAAGTGTCAGGCGGTTGTTAAGGAAGCCTGCATCGATACCGACGTCGGTTTGTGTACTTGTTTCCCATTTCAGGTCTTTGTTGGCAAGTTCTTTCTGCATATAGCCTTGTACCAGGTTACCGCCAAAATTATAAGAGGTGGAGGTATAACTTTCGTAGAAGGCATATAGATCGGCAGTCTGGTTACCGGTCTTACCCCAGGAAGCTCTCAGTTTCAGGTCGGAAACGATATTACGCAGTTCGTCGCTCCAGAATGCTTCGTTGGAGATACGCCAACCGGCAGAGAAGGAGGGGAATGTTCCGTATTGATTATCTCCGGTGAAACGGGATGTACCGTCATAACGCAGATTCGCTTCGAGCAGGTAACGGTTGTCGTAATTATAGTTCAGACGGCCGAAATAAGAGCGCAGGGCGAATTCATTGTTGTATCCGTAGCTTTTCCAGGAGCTTTCGGAACCCATGTTGATGGAAGGAACGTCGTTGTTATAAAAGTCCCAGCGTTGTGCCTGGTTATGTGTCCATTCATTCTTTATCTGCGAGAAACCGGCCAGGGCCTGTAAGTTATGTTTGCCTAGTTGCTTTTCGTAGTTCAACAACAGGTTGAGTGTATATTCGTTGGTATCTTCCCGTTTGTCGTCCATGCTGTTACGTGAAATATTTCTGGTACGCTGGCGGTTACTGCTCGGATTATAGGGCTCGTCTTTTGCCGTAGCTGTCCAGTCCAGATATTGATGATCCACTACCGTATAGGCATTTTCGAATTTAACGGTCTTATTGAAGCCATAACGTTGTGCATACTGGGCTGTAAACTTCAGGCCGTCGATAATTTGTAATTCAGCCTTAATGTTTCCGATGAATAAATTGTTCCATTGCTTGTCTGTTCCACCCATTTCGGCCAGCATCAGCGGGTTGGCATTCTTATTTCCCAATCCGTAGCTACCGTCAGGATATTGCGGAACAACGAACTGTGTGGCATGATACATGGAGTAGAAAATACCCCCACCATTTTTATCGTATTCGTAGGCATCGAGAGGTGCTTTGGAATAACTGCTTCTGAAGTTGGCATCCGCCGATATCTTCAGCCGTTCGAAAGGTTTAAAGTCCGTGTTGACACGAATTTCTTTGATATCGGATTTATAGTTCGGAACAACACCGTCCTGATCGTAATAACGCAACGCCATCAAGCCTCTTGCTTTTTCGTTACCACCACTTACGGTAAGACTGTAATTCTGTTGCAGGGCAGAGCTGTAAACAGCATCCTGCCACTGGTTGGCTTTGCGGTATGTGATAGGGTCGCTTTTGTGATTAGCCTGCCATTCCTTGATAAAAGTGTCGGAATAGCGGGGAGCTTGTCCAGCATTCTGGAAAGCATAATTCTGCTGTTGCATATAAGTGACTGTTTCCATGTGTTCCGGTTTGTTGGTCACACTCTGGATACCCCAGTAAGTATTGAAATCTATTCTGATCTTACCTTCTTTTCCACGTTTGGTTGTTACGAGCACAACTCCGTTGGCGGCACGCGAACCGTAGATAGCTGTCGTAGAAGCGTCTTTCAGGATAGAAATACTTTCAATATCGTCCGGGTTGATATCGGAGATACGCTGTTCAACACCATCTACCAGCAATAAAGCCTCATTACGGTCAATATTTTTATCGTTGTTAATAGTAGTGATACCTCTGATACGAAGTGTAGTGCTGGCACGACCCGGTGATCCTCCCTTGTCCAGGATCGTTAAGCCCGGTGATACACCCTGCATAGAAGCTGTGGTACTATTGGCCAGGCGGTTGATGTTGTCGCTCTTGATATTACCGACAGCACCGGTTATGCTGACTTTCTTTTGCTGACCGTAACCGACAACCACGACTTCTTCCAATGCCTGTGTATCTTCTTTCAGCAGGATGGAAAAGTCAGACTGATTACCTGTAGCGATTTCTTGCGGTAGATAACCGATATAAGAGATTGATAAAGTAGCATTTACAGGCACTTCCAGAGTAAACTTTCCGTCTATATCGGTAATAGTACCATTGGTGGTTCCTTTCACCATGATATTAGCACCGATTACCGGATAGCCTGTGGGATCTTTTACGATACCGGTTACTTTCCTTCCTTCTTGACTGACGGTTACATTCTTGACCTTACTCAGCGAAATATATCCTTCGTTGAAGTTATATTTGATTTCACTGTCGCCCAAAGCCTCTTCAAGTACTTTTGATACAGGCTTGTTCTTAGCGTTTACATGCACCTGTTGTTGCATGTCGATTTCCTTTTCACTATACATAAATAAATAGTCTGTCTGCTTCTCGATCTCCTGGATAAACTCTTTGAGCGGCAGATCACTCTTACTGATGTTTACTTTGGCATTTTGTGAATGCAAAGTGGTCGCACTGATTTGGAAAACTGCGATTAACGTGAGAATTGTTGCGATTTTCATAATACGAATTATATGCTTTAATTCAAGATAAAAGGCACAATTGAATAATAGCAATAAGTTTTTTTTCATAACTTTGCTTGTACTTTTAAAGTTAATACTGTTTTTGACTTTTTGTGGATACATAAAAGAAAGGTATTGACTCCGGGGTAAGTGCTGGTAACACTTGCCCCATTTTTATACCATTCCTTCGGAAATGATTGTGTTTACTTCATAGGCATTCTCTTTTTTAATGAATATTATATTAGTATATTTTGATTTCTTCATTATTCTCTATTTTGTACCGGAAGTGATGCACTCCTTGTAATGCTTTAAGTATTCTTTCTATATCATCACTTTGCCTGAACTTACCGGATACATACTTGTCAATTTGGGCAGAGTCTTTCACTTCGAATTTTACCTTATACCATAAAGTGAGATAGTCCAGTATCTCGGAGAACTTTTTGTTGCTGAAATAGAATATTCCGCTTTTCAGGTATTCTTCATTATTGAATGCAGCGGTCGACTTTACGAGTACACCGTTTTTTACAGATACCATTTCGTCCGGTTTCAGGATTATCTGCTCTTCCGGTTGCTTGTTGTTGATTACCTGTACACTACCTTCCACGAGATTTGTCTCAAAACGTTTGCTCTTTGTGTAGGCAAAAACATTGAACCTTGTTCCGAGAACCTTGATGTTATAATCCTGTGTCTTTACGATAAACGGGCGTTTCACATCTTTTGTTACTGCAAAGAATCCTTCGCCATCCAGTTCAACTGAACGTTCGTCCTTGCTGAATTCACTCGGTATCCTGATGATAGAACGGGGACTCAGCCATGCTTCCGTTCCGTCTTGAAGAGTCATATAAATACGTTGTCCTGTCGGTACTTTTATCTGGGTATAAAGCGCTGCTTTTTCCTTTGGCGTGAACTTGTCGGTCAGTAACCAGGCGTTTACCAACAAGATTGCAGTGACAGCAGCATATTTAGCCAGATTCAGATAGAGCCGACGGTTTTGTTTACGGTTGATCCGGTTCCCAAGCTCTTTCATCTTTCGTGAAGCCCATTCGTTGTCATTGCTCTGTTCGACCAACTTCGATATTGTAATCGTATTTTGCATACGGATAAATTCGGCTTTGCTGTCAGAGTCGGATTCTATCTGGTCAAGGAGTTCCTTCTTTTCCGTGTCTGAAAGTTCTCCGAGGAAGTATTTATCTAGTTGTTCGTTCATGCTTTTTAGTGCTCGTTCTGTTAATATGACGGATTGGTTCCAACCATCTACTAGTAGGAAACAGAAAAAAAATAGATTTTTTTTGAGAAAGATTTTAGATGATGAAAATAAAGAGAGGAAGATAGTCTTTCAATTCGACTTTCAGTTTGCGTATGGCTGTTACGATGTGGTTTTGCACGGTGTGGACGGAAATATCCAGTTGTGTGGCTATCTCTTCATGTTTTAATCCGTTCATTCTGCTCAGAATGAACACCTGCCGGCATTTTTCCGGCAGGTGTTCGATCGCTTTAGCCAATAGGTTTTCTATTTCTTTTTCAGTGAAAATGTTTTCATCGAATTGCATCAATGCTTCCATCTTTAATTTCAACTCTCTTTCCTGGAGATTGTCCAGTGATTCTTTTTTGCTGTCGATGAATGTTTTGTGGCGGTAAAAGTCGATACATCTGTTTTTAGCCAGTGTAAACAGGAAGGCGTTGAGGTTTGTCAGGGAATCCAGCATGTCCCGGTGTTCCCACAAATACATGAAAGTATCTTGTACGATGTTTTCGGCATCTTCGGTCGAAATGACATATTCCCGTGCAAAACGTACGAGTTTTGGGAAATACACTAAGTATATTTTCGAGAATGTATTTTTCTCTGTTCCTGAAAAGTTACTCATATTTCTTCCTTTCTGTTACGGGTACATATAATAGAGTATTCCCATTCCTTATGGGCATTAGGGTTTCGTATAACGTGTATTTAGCTCCCATAATAATTTCAAATTAAAGGTTATTTTCTCGATCCCGTATTGAATATCATTACTGTAATCTTTTCATTCCCCAGTTGTGAGACGGAAAAAAGATTTGTACAAATATACAGCATATCCATTGTAAAGCACCATATCAGACAGGTAATTTTTTGTTTCAGGAAGGTCATTGAGATAAATATCCATATCTTTGGGGAGATTAAGTGCTTTGTTGTAATCCGAAGTCATTATGAAAAACTTAATAACTGGTATTTTAATATTATTCTTTTTTATTGGTTGTGCCGACAGAAGTGATAAAGATTGGTTAAGTCCGGGAGATATGAAAGAAGATATCCGGTACTTTTTTCATATGATCAGGGATATACATCCGGACCCGTATCAACGTTATGATTCGATGACTTTTGTTACGTTAGAGAAAAAGATGATCGAATCGTGTTCTGTGCCTATGGCACGGGAAGATTTTGGGTGGCGGTTGATGAAGGTCAGGAAATTTCTGGATGGACATGTCGCTGTGTTCGGGTTTTTCTCCGATTTGGGGCGTTATCGCTTCCCGGCTGTTGAGTTTCGGGGGGATCAGATGTTGTTGGAAAATGATACTTTGTTGGCTGTAAGAGACTCTTTTGCATCTTATACGGCTTTGGATATAGATTCTATGATCCCGTGGGATCAGCCTTCGAGGTTTCGGAATGAAAATATGAATTTGTTATTGAATTTATTACTATCTCCTGCCAACAAAAGTACAATGACATATACAGGTGTCGTAAAAACATCAAACGGATCTCGTGATACGACTATTTGCGTTGATACTCATAGGATAATAAATGATTCTGTGTATTCCAAGCCGTATGCTGCTGTTTTTCATCCGGAGGATTCTATTGCAGTTCTTTATTATAATACTTGTGAGATCTATGGGGAGGATAATGTGAAGCAATACCGGGGATTTGTGGATACCTTTTTTAGTGAATTGAAAAGCAAGCATATAAAATATTTGTTTATCGATGTAACACATAATGGCGGAGGATCGGATGGTAATAATTCTGTCATCATAGGTCATTTGAAAACGGATTCGTATACTTCTAAAGTACGGATGACAGGTAAGCGATCAGGGATAGAAGAGTATCTTGAATCTGATTTGATAAAGAAAGTTTTTGGTGAAGATAAAGCAGGAAAGAACTACTGGATGGAGAGATTTGGGAATCCTATAATGGAAAAGGGTGTCGCATTTATGGAAGAGTCTGTACCGGCTAACAAATCCGGTTATGAGGGAAAAGTCTTTGTAATTATGGGGAATAATACCTATTCAGCCGGAGCTCACTTTTGTCTGGCAATAAAACAGTCGCATGCTGCGGTATTGGTAGGAGAAGAGGCAGGACAGTATTATCCTATTTGCGGAAATGTCATTCGAAGTGCTTTGCCTAATTCAAAGATACAGTACCAGATACCGGCAACGGAGACTTTTTATGAGCCTTCGGCATTGTTTGAGGAAGGGTATATACAACCAGATATCTATTATTCTATAGAAGAATTCTTAAATGTGAATAACTATAAAAAATTGTGAAACGCTACTGTAAAACAGTGTGTTATGTTCGCTGAAAATCCGGTTAAATTACTTAGTTCATACAGAACTAAGTTCAAAATGATCACAAAAATAGAAATAAAACCTATTATTCTCTTTAATAAGTGAGAATTATTCCTACAGAAGGTGAATTTATACAGTAGGAACATGGTGTTGTCCTGGTTTTTAATGATTTTAGCTCTACTTTTTTACTTATCATACTTGTTTTTTTTACACATAGATAATAGTTCTGTATGAACTAAGTATCCACTATCTATCGTATAAAAACAAGGAAGTGATGTTGAAAAACAAACAGAGCAATTACAAAGTGCTATATGAGAAATACATTGACCAAATGTATTCATACGGTAGGGCACTAGGTGTGGATGAGGATACATTGTATGATCTTATTCATGATGTCTTTTTGCATTTTTTTGAACATCAGAATGAAATATCCGAAGGAGAACATGAAAAATATTATCTTTTATGTTGTTTGAAGAATCGGTATATCTCTCAAAAAAGAAAAGATGTAGATTATGAAGAACTACTAATCTCAGATGATTATAATTTCCGGATATCCATTTCCGGTTTGGAGCTTATTGAAGAAGAGGAAGAGCGGAAAGAGATAACCGAACAAATAGAAAATATGATGCAATGCCTTACCGGACGTCAGCGGGAGGCAATCTATCTACACTTTATGCAAGAACTGGAATATGATGAAATTGCTGTTTTGCTTGGACTTACGACTAAAGGAACCCGTAAACTGATCTATCGCGCGATTGACCGTATCCGTGAAAAATATCTCCCCGTATTATTTTATTTATTTTTATCGAAGCATTTTTTTTCTTTTTAATGGGGTCATTTATCCTTTTTGTGCGTATGTATAGAAAATAACGTATAAAAAGAATTCGTAAATGAGCGATAAGAAGATATCAGAAACAACATATAAATTACTACATGATCCTGATTTTATCATGTGGTGTATGGCTCCTACTGAAGAGTTGGACGCGGTCTGGCGTTCCTGGTTAGAAAAGTATCCGGAAAAACAATCAGCTGTTGATCAGGCACGCCTTGCTTTGAAGTCGACCCACATGAATGATTTTACTGTTCCGGCGGATAAAACAGAACAACTCTGGAAACGGTTGGAGGTAAGCATGCAAAAAAGACGTGCCAGAAAACGCCTGATATTTATGCGCTACGTTGCTGCTTGTGTTGTCGTACTATTAGGTAGTGTTGTCGGTTTTCAATTTTTAAACAACAGTTGGTTGTCTGATACGGATATGGTCGTTGACTGTGTCCAAACCGAAGTAACTTTGATTCTGGATACCCAGGAAAAAGTGCAGGTGGAAGATAATGCTTTGATTGCTTATAATTCCGGAATTACAGTAAAAGCTAAAGAAAAAGAGCGGATTATCACAAAAAAAATCACTGAAGATGATCTAGAAAATATTACAATGAACACATTGGTCGTTCCTAATGGACGTCGTTCATCGCTTTTATTGCCAGACGGATCGAAAGTTTGGGTGAATTCGGGTAGTATCTTACGTTTCCCTTCTCAATTTGAAGCGTCGCTTCGTTCAATTGAAATGGAAGGAGAGATTTATATTGAAGTGGCAAAAAGCAATATCCCTTTTCATGTAAAGACGAACCGTTTTGTCGTTAATGTGCTGGGAACCAAGTTTAATATTTCGGCTTATAAAGAGGAACAGGAAAGTTCGGTTGTATTGGCCGAAGGTAGCGTAATGGTAGAAACGGTGGAACATGAAAAAATACAACTGACGCCTGACCGGAAACTGACTTTCGTGGCGGGTAGAAATAGGATAGATGAGGTTGACGTATATGATTATATTTCCTGGAAAGATGGGTTACTTCAGTTTAAAGGAGAAACAATGGAAAATATCCTGATGCGTTTAAGCCGTTACTATAATGTACAAATTCAATGTGCTCCTGCTATTGCAGGGCGGTCTAGTTCCGGCAAACTTGTCTTGTTTGATAATATAGAACAGGTTATGGAAACTTTTTCAATGCTTTATGGTGTTCGTTATCGCTTTGAATCAAATACATTAATAATAGAATAATAACTTAAAAGAGTCGCCTATGGAATATAAAATATGAAAAACACAAGAAATTAAAAGCCCGAACGATGGGCAAGATCGTCCGGACTTATCAGAGATTTAAATTTTCCAATTAAAAATGAAAAACCTAAAGACATACAAATGTATGAAAAAAGTCAGACATATAATTGTATTACTGTTGAGTATGGGTATAACCTGTGCTTACGCAAATAATGATTCGTCTATTTCGATAGAACAAATACTGGAACAAAAACAGTCCACTATGCTGGACGTTCTTAAATTCATAGAAACCGAGACCGGTTATGTGTTTTTCTATTCCGATGAGATCAAAAGCGAGTTGAATAGAAAAGCGCAAACTGGAGTAGTGAAAGGTTCTATACAAGAAATTCTTAATCCGCTGTTTGAGAAGACAGAACTAACTTATCAGATAAATGGTAACCAGGTGGTGGTAAAAAGGAAAGCGATTTCCGGTCCTGTTTCTTTGCCTTCGGTTTCGCAAAAGAAAAGTATAACGGTAACCGGTGTTATTACCGATGAAACCGGTGAACCTTTGATTGGTGCCAATATTTGGCTGAAGAACAGTTCAACCGGGGCTGTGACCGATATCGATGGCAAATATGAGATTAAAGTAGATGGAGTCGGTGGAGTTCTTACCTTCTCTTATATGGGGATGAAGAGTGTGGATATTGCCATAAGCAATCAGACAACTATCAATGTAACCTTGGTTGCCGACGACGAAGTGCTGGAAGAAGTGGTTGTTGTCGGTTACGGCCGTCAGAAGAAAGAAAGTGTTGTCGGAGCTATTTCTACAGTGGATGTGGCGAACCTGAAAGTTCCGGGGGCATCTATTTCGAATGTGTTGGCCGGACAGCTGGCTGGTGTTGTTGCAATGAGCCGTTCGGGAGAACCGGGGAAGAGCAGTGCTGCCGATTTTTATATTCGTGGTGTATCCTCTTTTAAAGGTACTTCTACTCCTTTGGTATTGGTGGATGGTATCGAACGTGAACTGGATTTGGTGGATACCGACGATATTGCCTCTTTCTCCATTCTGAAAGATGCATCTGCTTCTGCCGTTTATGGTGTACGCGGAGCAAATGGTGTTATTCTTATTACTACAAAAAAGGGAAATGTAGGGAAGCCGGTTATCAACGTACGTGCCGAAGCCGGTATCACCAGCCCGACGAAAATGCCCAAGATGATCAACTCCGCACAATGGGCTGATTTGTACAATGACATTCAACCTGGTTATTACTCGCCGGAGGTAATCGAGAAATATCGTACCAATGCCGATCCTGATCTTTATCCGAATGTCGACTGGCTCGATGCTTTATATAATGATCTGGCATCCAATCAGCGGGGTAACCTGAGTATCACGGGAGGAACCGATATTGTGAAATATTATATTTCAGGCTCTTTTTATAATGAAAGTTCTATTTTCAAAAGTGCCGGCAATTTGTACGATTATAATTCGTCCGTCCATTATGACAAGTTTAACTTCCGTGCCAATGTGGATCTGGCATTAACCAAAAGTACGACGCTGAATCTTAATCTGGCAAATATATATGAGAAATCGTTCGCCCCGGGTGATGATGAGAAAAACAACGATCGAATCTGGTCGTATACTTATATGACATCGCCTAACGCATTTCCTGTTGAATATTCGGATGGGACGATTGCCGGTCCGTCTACTGATTCGGGATTTAACCCGTGGAACATGCTTGTACACTCAGGGTATCGCGAACAATTCTGGAATTCTTCGCAATCTCTGATCGGACTGACCCAGGATATCGGTGCTTTGTGGGAACCATTGGAAGGATTGACCGGTAATTTTAAATTCTCATGGGATGCGTGGAATACGACGACACAGCGTAGAAGCAAAGAGCCGACCCAGTATCATGCAACCGGAAGAGATGCCGATGGAAATCTTATTTTCGGTTCGCCTATCCGTACCGGTAGCGGGGAGTTGGCTTATAGCATTGCACGTGACGGAACGATGACTACTTACATGGAGGCTTCATTGAATTATGACCATCTGTTTGCTGAGAAACATCGTGTAGGAGCTTTGTTCCTTTATAACCATAAAATACATACACGTACGCAGGAGGCAGACAAATTCAAGTCATTACCTTATAAGAACCAGGGTATTGCCGGACGTGTGACCTACGCTTTCAATGACACTTATTTTGGCGAAGTGAATATCGGTTACAATGGTTCGGAGAATTTTGCCCGAGGACACCGGTTTGGCTTCTTCCCTGCCGGTGCTATCGGGTGGATGGTGTCGAACGAGAAATGGTTCCAGCCATTGACCAAAGTGGTCGATATGCTGAAGTTGAAAGGATCGTATGGTATAGTCGGAAACGATGATATTGGCGGAGAACGCCGCTGGGTATACGAATCGACTATTCTTGTCGGGAAAGATGCCGGAGGAGGCCAGTGGAATTATGGCTCTGCCGGAGCTAACGGAGGCGATGGGATCCGTGTAGGGGATGTGGAAAACTTATCTGCTTCCTGGGAAGAAGCGGCAAAGATGAACGTCGGTGTTGAATTTTCATTGTTCAACAAACTGAGAGTGCAGGTTGATTATTTCCATGAGAAACGTACCGGTATCTTCCTTCAGCGAGCTGGTTTGCCTGCCATTGTCGGCTTGTCGGTC
>OGZX01001922.1_pt1 | contig 18529 bp, 12 predicted proteins | sample 1576881 | NCBI WGS metagenome assembly OGZX01 (sample SAMEA3541542, study PRJEB24748) | human gut metagenome | biome: human gut; feature: human-associated habitat; material: faeces | place: China | collected 2012
ACATCTGGAAAGTTTAGAGGAAGATTTGCGGCAGATTCAAAAGCGAAAGCCTTATGAGGCTTTGCGGTATGTGCGGAAAGTGGTAGGCTATGACGAATATCTTTCGGACTATGCGGCTTATCGAAAAGCCAGTCTGTCTAATATGATAGAAATCGCCGACGAAATTACGGAAACGGCTAAAGGAACGGAAAGCGGCACGGAGTTTGTGCGGAAAATGGAGGAATTGAGCCGTCAAATGAAGGAACAATCCAAACAGAAAGGCAATACCCGTGGTGTGACCCTGACCACATTCCATGGTGCTAAAGGGCTGGAATTTGGCGCAGTATTCCTGCCTTCTCTGGCGGAAGGCATCATTCCCTATGAAAAAGGCAGAAAGGGAAGTGCGTTGGAAGAAGAACGGCGGCTGTTCTATGTGGGTTTGACCCGCACCAAAGACAGGCTTTTCCTTTCTTTTACGGAAAACCGCTATGAGAAACCTTTGAAGCCTTCCCGCTTCCTTATGGAGATGGGATTGGATGAACGTCTATTTTTCAAAGAAAATAGAAGAAAATTTTAAGAAAGAGTTAAAACATTCTGAGAAGCCCCTTGTTATAATGAAAGAAAAACAAATGTGTTTCTACTAGACAGGGAGGACAGCTATGAAATATCATCAAAAACAAAAACTCAAACAAAAGATTTTTGCTGTCATTGCGTTGGTGATTGCCTTGATTATGGTGCTGAGCCTGCTGACACCTGTTTTTGCCGCGGCTCCGAATACACAGTCCGTCACGGCTGTTACCAATACAGATGTAGCAGAGCCAACGCCGGAACAGGAAAAAATCATTGGTGGTGATCATTTTGTTCTGGATTTGCAGATGGGCTTCGACAATTCTTATATTGTAGAAAAAGTCACGCCTATGACGGCCACATTGACCAATAACGGCGAGGCTTTTCAGGGTGAATTTCAGGTGAAAGTTTACACCTATGAAAACACAGACAGCGGTTTCCAGAAATATGCCCTGTACAGTCAAAAGCTGGAATTGCCAGAAGGCGCCACAAAGCAGGTTTCCATGGAATTGGGCTTGAATACGGTACGGCGTTTTATGGAAGTGTCACTGGTGGATGAGGGCGGCAATGTGGTATTTCAGAAACATGTGCCTGTGGACGCCCTTTCTCCAGAAACAGTAGCAGTGGGGGTTCTCAGTGAACAGCCTGCACAGGTACAGTATCTGGCAGGTATGAACTTGTCTGAAAAAACTTCTGTTTTCTTCTTGGATCGGGATACGTTCCCGGAATCCCAAAGTGTTATGGAAAATTTCGCGGTGCTCATCATCGACGATTTTGATACAGCTACACTGGGAGATGCCCAGAAAAAAGCCCTGAAAAACTGGGTGGATAATGGGGGACTTCTTGTACTGGGTACAGGGGTGCAGGCACAAAAAGTTCTTTCCGGTTTGGATTTTGTGGATGTTTCTCTGAACGGTACCCAGAGTGTCAGCGGCATTTCCGCGCCTGATGGTACTGCTTTGTCTTTGTCTGCGCCTTTGACTGTTGCTGGTATTTCCGCAGAAAAGGCGTCTGTAAAATGGGAGGCAAATGGTACGCCTTTGACTTCTCTCATGCCTTATGGCGGCGGATATGTACTGATGAATCATTTTGCTTTGGGTCTGGCGCCTTTTGCCAATATGCCTGAACAGACAGCTGTGTTGGAAAGCCTTTGCAGAAATCTGTTCCCTGATGGAATGGCAAACGCAAGGGTAGAAATTGCCAATCAGCTTCGTTATGTAGCAGATCGTTTTCCTTCTGTAGCGGGAAACATTATGTTTGTGATTTTTTTGGTTGTAGGCGTTTATATTGTACTGGCAGGTCCTGTCATGTATATTGTGCTGAAGAAAAAAGACCGCAGAGAACTGGGGTGGATCACCATTCCTGTATTGTCTGTTGTGTTTTTGGTTGTGGTATTTGTATTGGCAGGCAGAAGCACCTATCAGAATGGTCTGCTCAGTACAAAAGCCATTGTGGAAATGGAAGAAGGCAGCAGCGTTGGGGAAGCTCAGATTGCCATGGCTATGAAAGTGCCTGGCAATGGTGATGTGACTCTGGAAAGTGAATTACCCATTCCTGTGCAGCCCCAACTGGATAATGGCTGGTATGATGGCAATGGCAAAGCAGAAGAAATAGATTATAAAGTCACCACAGGGGATGGCACAAATATCGTCTTTTATGACAATATGGCATGGGAAACAAACTTTGTCGGCGCTTCCGCTACATTGGAACTGGGCGGCAGTGTTACCAGCAATGTGGCATTTGACGGAGAAAAAGTTGTGGGCACTGTGACAAACGGAACTTCTGTGAACTTCATGGATGCTTATCTGAAACTGGATTATATATACATTCCTCTTGGTGAACTGCCGGCAGGAGAAACCATGGAGGTTTCTTATGATTTGAGTACGGAAAACATCAATGACCGTTATGGAGATCGGATGGCCAATTTGGTTACAGGGGATGGTACAACGGTTTGGGATCAGGTGCAGAATGGTACCATTACGGAAGAGAGAGGATTCACACTGCGTCGTGAACAGGAGATGATGGAAATCCTCTATAATTGGGATACGACAGAACAGAGCAGCTGGGAAAACAGTCAGATTACGTACGAATTCTTCGGCTTTAGTGATATGCCAATCTTTGACAGCGTGAAATATCTCAATGGAAAACCCGCAAGGGAAAATTGTCTGAGCATGTTCCATACGGTTGGCAGCAAAGATCTGAGTCGTGAAAAATCCTTTGACCTGCCCTTTACAGTTCTGCCGGAAACAACAGATCAGGCAGTGAATTATGGCGTGTATTATGACAATTGGAACAATTTCTGCGAAGTAAACAACTATATGGATACAAATCAGGAAGTGATTCTGCGCTATGCCGTCGGTGAAGGTGTACGCATTGATGAGATTCAGTTTGCTTTCGATGAAAGCTATCGTTCCGGTATGTATGCAGACCCTCAGGTGTATAACGTGAAAACGGGACAATGGGAAGCCTTTGTGGAAACACCTTATGCACCGGGTGAGGATTATATCAATGAGGAACGTGTGGTACAGTTTAAAATGTATCTGGAGCCGGGAACTTATACCCATGCACCTAGAATGCGCGTGAAAGGAGTGGGTCTGTATGCTTGAAATGAAAGAACTGGTCAAACGCTATGGCAATTTTACGGCAGTGGATCATTTGTCACTGACAGTGCCTGACGGCAGCATTTACGGCTTTGTAGGACCCAATGGCGCCGGAAAGACCACCACTATGCGCATCATGGCAGGGCTTTTGCAGGCAACAGAAGGCAGCATCTGGATGGATGATGTGGACATGACAAAAAATCCCAGACTGCTGCGGACGAAAATTGGATATATGCCGGACTTTTTCGGTGTGTATGATAATTTGAAAGTAACGGAATACATGGATTTTTACGCAGGGACTTATGAGGTTCCCTATAAAGATCGGAAAGATATTATTGACGGTCTACTGGATATTGTAGACCTGTCCCATAAGAAAGAGGCTTATGTGGATTCCCTTTCCAGAGGGATGAAACAGCGCCTTTGTCTGGCACGAAGCCTCATTCATGACCCGAAACTGCTGATTTTGGATGAACCAGCATCGGGTCTTGACCCTCGTGCTCGCGTGGAAATGAAAGAAATCCTCAAGCAGTTGCAGTCCATGGGGAAAACCGTTGTCATCAGTTCCCATATCTTGCCGGAATTGGCGGAGATGTGTACAGAAGTGGGTATCATCAATCAGGGAAAACTGGCAGCCCAAGGGACGGTACAGGAAATCATGCGGCAGTTGACCCAGAAACGCATCATTTATGTGCGTCCTTTGGCGGATGTGTCCAAGACAGTGGAAATCCTGCAGGAAATGCCTGCGGTAAAAGAAATCACGGAAAATACCGCCGATCTGGAATTTGTATTCGACGGCAGCGAGGAAATGCTGGCGGAAATCCTGAAACGTTTGGTAGAAAGCGGCATTGGAATCGTGTCTTTCCGTGAGAAAGAAGGCAATCTGGAAGAAATCTTCATGCAGGTGACAGGAGGTGCAGGCGTATGATGAATCCGGTTTTGCGCAAAGAAGCCATTACCACCATGCGAAGCTGGAAAACTTATGGAGCATTGGTGCTGTTTCTGGTGATTTCGGCAGTAGGCGCCATACTGTATATTGATTTGTCTATGTTCCAAAATCGCGATCTGAGCTTTGACCCCTCGGCAATGGTTTGGCTTTATGTGGTGCTGGCTGCGGTGCAGATGGGACTGGTCCTTTTGACAGCGCCGGCAGTGGCAGCGGGCAGTATCAGCGGCGAAAGAGAACGGCAGACATTGGATCTGCTGCTGGTGACAAAAATGAGCCCTCTTTCCATCGTGTTGGGCAAACTGGCATCCTCTTTGATGTATGTGATGCTGCTGGTGGTGGCAACATTGCCTATTTTTGCCATTGCCTTTTACTTCGGTGCCGTATCGGTGGCACAGGTGGCGGAAGTATTTGCTTTCGTGCTGGTGACAGCCTGCATGGTAGGCAGTGTTTCTGTATTTTTCTCCTGCCTGTTTAAGCGCACCATCGTATCCATTGTGCTCATGTATCTGGTTATTGGATTTTTGTGCTTCGGTACCTTGGTACTGCTGGCATTTTACTATATGTCTTATGATGGTTTGTATAATGGGGATATTCCTGTATTGGCAACCATTTTGATTCTCATTCCCAATCCCGGTGTGGCATTTTTCTCCTTGATGGATGCTCAGCTGGGGACGGATGTGACATATTCGCTGCTGCGGATGACCGACCAGACTTCCGCAATCTATCAGTGGATGGGAACACATATATGGCTGCTGCATCTGGTATTCGATCTGGTGGTCATTGTAGTGTTTGTACTGCTTTCTGCTTACATCATCAATCCGGTGCGGGAAAAGAAGGTACGAAAAAAGAAGGGATAAGCCATGAAAGAATTTTTGCGTTTACTGGCTCCCCTGCGGCATAAGCTTATGGCGGAGCGGTTTTTGAAATGGTTTATATATGGAGAAACAGCGGCAGGCATTTTATGCCTTGCCGTTGTTGTATTGTCGAAATTTTGGACGGAAATTCCGGTTTTGCCTCTCTGCGGCGTGTTTGTTTTGCTGGGGCTGCTCACAGCCCTTACGGCAGCCTTTTTCCTGCGAAAAGTGACGGAGAAAGAAACGGCGGAAACGGCAGACGCTTTGGGCGGCGCAGAGCGAATGATTACCACCATGGAACTTTTGGGGAAAGGTACGCAAAATCCCGTGGAGGAAATGGCAGTGGCAGACGGTTTTGCCAAAGCCAAGGAAACGGATTTTGCCAAGCTTTATCGGATGCGCCTGCCTGTGAAGGTGCTGCGTGTCCTTGCGTTGGTGGTGGTGCTTACCATTGGTGCTGGATTTATGCCGGTGAGGCGGAAGCCTATGCCAATGCCCAGCTGGAGAGAATCGAGCAGGTGAAGGCGGAAGAAACGCCGGAGCTTTCCAAAGAAGAAAAGAAAGTCTTTCTGGAAGCGGCAAAGGCATTGGAAAAAGACCTGAAAACAGCAAAGACCAAAAAAGCCGCGGAAGAAGCTGTGCGGGAAGCCCAGCAGAATATGAAACAACTGGAAAAGGAGAGCGTTTCCAAAGATTTGAAAGAACTGGCAGAAACCTTGAAACAGGAAGAAAGCACGGCGGCATTGTCTGAAGCCTTGGAACAAGGGGATCAGGCAGCCATTTCTCAGGCAATGGAACAGTTGTTGCAGAAAATGGCAGCCATGGATCAAGGGCAGGCAGCATCCTTAGCACAACAGTTGGCAGAAGTCACGGAAAACATTAGTGACGAGGAATTACAGGAAGCCTTGAAAGCTTTGGAAGAAGCTCTGGAAAATGGGGCAGACCCGGCAGAAGCAGGAGAGGCTGTGAAAAATGCCCTGCTTTCTCAGGCACAGCAGAATTGTGCCCTCAGAAGCAGCCTGCAAAAACTGAACCGCAACGTGGGACAGCAAAGTCTGGCGAAAAAAGTGGAAGGCGAAGGTGAGTCCACAGGCGGCGAAGGTCAGGGCGCGGAAGGTGAAGGAACCGGCGGTCAGACGGGCAGCGGCGGCAGCGGAACCGCTGGCGTAGGCAATGGCGGTCAGGGTCGTGGATTCGGTCATGGAGAGCCGGAAAAAATCTATACCCGTTCTGCGGCAGGCAAAGATGGTTACGATGCTCAGCTGACAGGGACGGATTCCGAAGAAGGTCAGACCACTGTAACGGAACACCATACCATGGGGCAGGCAGGAACGTCTGTGCCTTATGATACGGTATATGGGCAGTACCGCAACGAAGCCATGGAAACACTGGAAAACAGCAGTGTGCCCTATGGCATGCGGGAACTGGTTTCTGATTATTTTGCCACACTGGAGCGGTAAGAAAGAAGGGATTTTATATGAAAATCTGGAAAATAGCAGGTGTTTTATCTTTCTGTATGCTGGCAGGCTGCGGCAATCTTTCCGCAGAGGAGGAACAGCAGTTGAAAGACGGTTTGCAGGATGCCTCCCAGCAGTTGGGCAGTGCCATGGAACAGGCTGGAGAAGCATGGGATAAGGCACAGGCGGAAATCGAAGTGGAAATGGCAAAAATCAACTGGGCAGAAAAGATCTTTCTGGAAGAAAACAGCGACGGCAAGCCTGTCCGTGTGGTGAAAAGCGACGGTGCCACCGTGGAGGATATGGACGCTTTTCTGGAAGCCATCCAAGTTTCTGACTGGACAAAGGTGGATGCACTGCCAGCAGATGTGACAGAAAGGGGCACTTTTGCTCTGCGGCAGAATGCCACCATCAAACTGGGAGAAACGGTATCCAATACGGATTATAAAATTGCCCAAATGACTGTTTATAAAGAAGGTTATGTGACACTGGAGATTCTGGACGGCATGACGAAATATCTGGATATTCTCATTCCAAAGGAAAACTTTGTGGCAGTGTATCAGGTACCGGAGGATGTGGCGGCATACTTACAGGATTGCGCCGCTTAATTGACAGAGAGGAGGGGGACGATGCACTTTGCACAGCCCCTTTTGGGATTGTTGGCACTTCTTGCGGTGCCGATCATCCTGTTGATGTACTTACTGAAACAAAAATATAAAGAAAAACAGGTGCCTAGTCTGTATCTTTGGGAAAAGGTTCTGACCCAGACAAAGGCGCAGGAACCATGGCAGAAGCTGCGGAAAAATCTGCTGATGTTTTTGCAGATTGCGGCAGCACTTCTCCTTGCCCTTGCTTTGTCCGGTCCTTATCTTATGGGAAAAATACAGGTGCGGGATTATATCATCGGTTTGGACTGCTCTTTGAGCATGCAGGCGACAGACGTTGAAAAAAGCCGTTTTGATGCCGCAAAGGCGGATTTGACAGAACTGTTGGAAAATACGGCGCCCGGCTCTCGTTTTTCTCTGGTGATGCTCACAGACACGCCTACATTGGCTGTCAGCGGCGGAGAAAAAGACGTGGTTCTGCGGATGGTGGAAAACGCATCCCCTACAGCCGGCGGCGTTAACTGGGAAGAAGCAAAAAGTCTGCTTTCTGCGGAACAGGAAGCGCTGGGCGGCGAAATCGTGGTGTATACGGATGGATATGGCAATCTTGGCACATTATCCGCAACGGAACAGGTCTATGCCGGAGATGGGGAAAACACAGCCGTGACACTCCTTTCCCATACAGAACAGGAAGACGGATTGTATGTCATGGCAAGGCTCCATCACTATGGCAAAAGCGACCAAGAGAAAACCGTTACCCTTTACGCAGACGGTGCGGCTTTTGATACTAAAACTGTCACAGCAGTAGCCAGAGCAGATACGGATGTGGTATTCCGTGGCGTTCCCGAGGAAACAAAAACACTGGAAGTGCGGATTTCTCCAGAAGATGCCTTGGCGGCAGATAACAGCCGTTTTGCGGGATTGGCAGCGGCTAAGCAGCAGAAAGTGTTGTTGGTTTCTGAAAGCAATCTCTTTTTGGAAAAAGCCCTTTCCCTGTCCGATCAGGTGGAACTCTATCAGACAGATACCTTACAGGAAAATCTCTCAGGATACAGTCTGTATGTGTTTGACGGTGTATTACCGGAAACCATGCCGACGGACGGTCATTGGCTCCTTATCAATCCACCCAGCGGAAACGGCATCGTGGAAACAGGAGCGGAGCGTGAATTTGCGGCAGATGTCCGCGGACTTTCTGACAGTGGTCTGGAAAACTGCGGTGATATTTCTTTTGCGCTGGCAAAAGGAACGCCTCTTTCCGCTTCCTGGGGCACAGCTTTTTTGCAGGCAGAGGGGCAGACCTTGGGGCTTTACGGAGAAACAAATGGCAGAAAAGTAGCAGTTCTGGGTTTTGACCTCCATGACAGTGATTTTCCTTTGCAGACGGAATTTCCTATCCTGCTGTATCGATTGATGGAATGGTATTTCCCTGCCAATGGTTCCGGGGTTTCTCAAGTGACGGCGGGGGGACAGGTGAGCCTTTCTCTGCTGCCTACCACAGAAACGGCAACAGTCATGACAGCCGCAGGCAAGGAAATTTCCATTGCACCGCCATTTCCTCCTCAGACATTGACGGAAACGGCAGAACCGGGGCTTTATACCCTTCGGGAAACAGACAGCGCACAGAATGTGACAGAAACGCCCTTTGGTGTTAATGCCAAAACCGAAGGGGAATCGGATTTGTCCCTGCGGGGAGAACAGGCGGAAGAGACACAATCCACAACGAAAGAAATTCAAGGCAGCAGAAGCATCCTCAAGTGGGTACTGTTGCTGCTGATTGTGGTATTACTTGTAGAATGGCGGGTGAATTGCCGTGAACATTGATTGGCAGCAGCCTTATTGGCTGATTTTATTGATTCCTGTAATGGCAGCCATACTGTTTTTTGCCAAAGATGGACAGTTTGCGTCGCCATTTCGGAAAAAAGTCCATACCATCATGCGGGCTGTACTTTGCTTTGTGCTGATTCTTGCCATGGCAAATCCTACATTGCTTATGACAGCCAATACCACCACAACGGTATTTGCTGTTGACCGTTCTGCCAGCGTGGAGAAAACCGAAGCGGAGGTACAGACCTTTTTGCAGGAAGCCCAGCAGGCTAAGGAAAATCGAGACCAGTTGGGTCTGGTTTCCTTCGGCAAACGGGCAGGAGTGGAACTGACACCGGACAAAGATACCAATGTAACGGCAGGATTTCTGTCTTTGGTGGATAAAGGCGGCAGTTCTCTGGAAAATGCTCTGCGTCTGTCTGCATCCCTTTTGCCGGATGGTACCGCAAAACGCATTGTCCTCCTGTCTGACGGCAACGAAACGGAAGGAAATGCTTTGCAGCAGGCACGGGCATTGGCGGCGCAGGGGATTACCGTAGATGTATATCCACTGGTGTCTGAAGAACAGCCGGAAGTGCAGCTGACGAAGCTGGAATTGGCGGAAGTCATCAACATCAACAGCCGCTATGAACTGGCGTTGCAGATTGATGCAAACATTGACACTACGGCACAGGTGCGGCTTTACAAAGGCAATACCCTCATTGCCGATGAATCTGCGGAAATCCATAAAGGGGAAACTCGTATGGTATTTTCCGATATCACCACCACTGGCGGCGGTGTGACCTATCGGGCGGAAATTGTTCCGGCGCAGGATACCATGGGGGAAAACAACCGGGTTTATGCCTATACTTATATAGAAGATATTCCCAGAATCCTCGTTGTGGAGCAGGAGGACAGCGGCAGGGAATGGGAAAGTATGCTTTCCGGTCAGGTGGCTGTCCAGAAAGTGACAGCAGGCAGCGCACCTACTGCCATGGAGCAGTTGGGGGCTTATGACGGCGTCATCCTTGCCAATGTATCGGCGGAAAATCTGCCAGATGGCTTTTTATCCGCACTGGAAACCTATGTCCGCACCACCGGCGGCGGTCTGCTGGTCAGCGGCGGCGAAAATGCTTTTGCATTAGGTGGCTATCAGAATACGCCTCTTGAGGAAATGCTCCCTGTGGATATGGATTTGAAAACAGAAGGGCAGAATCCCGATTTGACTATGATTATGGTTATTGACCGTTCTGGCAGTATGACGGATGGCAATTATGGGGTTTCCCGTATTGACATGGCAAAAGAAGCGGCTATCCGCAGTTTGGACCATTTCCAGCAGGGCGACCGTGTAGGCGTGGTGGCTTTTGACTCCCTTGCAGAATGGGTCATGGAACCTTGCGATGTCATGGAAAACAAAGACGCTTTGACAAATGCCATTGGCAGTATTCAGGCAATGGGTGGTACCAGTATTCTGCCTGCCCTGAAAATGGCAGTGGATGCCATGAAGGAAGAAAATACCAAACAGAAGCATATCCTCCTTTTGACAGACGGTCAGGCGGAACAGTCCGGCTATGACAGTGTTCTGACAGAAATGCGAAAGCGGAACATTACCCTTTCGACAGTAGCTGTCGGGGGAAGCGCAGATACGCAGTTATTGCAGCGTTTGGCGGAAAACGGCAACGGGCGGTATTATTTTACGGATGAATTTACGGACTTGCCGGAAATTTTTGCAAAAGAAACCATTCTGGCAGGGAAAGAATTCATCAATAACCGGACTTTTTACCCTGAACAGCAGGATGCTTCCGCCATTTTGTCGGGCATTGACGCTGTGACGGAACTGGATGGCTATATCAGCACCACGGCAAAAGCCAGAGCCGACAAAGTCCTCATCAGCGACAAGGAAGAACCCATTCTGGCAACATGGCAGTATGGTCTGGGCAGAACGGTAGCGTGGACATCTGACGTACATGGACAATGGACGGAGAAATGGCTTGCATCGGACAGTGGTGTGAAAATCCTTCGCAATGCGGTTTCCTGGATGATGAAAAACAACGCCATGACGGATATGACCCTGACGGCGGAAGCCGGGGAAGAGGACAGCGTTTTGCGGCTGACCATGCCTTTTTCCGAGGAGGTATCACAAGTACAGGTGACAGTGGTTTCTTCCGACAACGAAACAGAAACAGTACAGATGCAGTCAACGGCTCCGGGGATTTATGAAGGTGTCTTTTCTTCGGCAAAAGAAGGGGCTTATCTGGCGGCGGTGCAGGTGGCAGAAAAAGATGGGACCACCACCAATTCCAATACAGGTTTTTATCTGTCTTATCCCAAAGAGTACGACATGACAACCAGAGAAAACGGCAACCAGCTCCTTCAGCAGATTGCCGAAAGCACCGGCGGCAGAGTGCTGACCAGCGGCAGTGAAGTTTTTGCGGCAGATGCGGCACAGTCTGTGAAACATCAGTCCATGCAGAATCCTTTGCTGATACTGGGCGTATTCCTGCTCCTGCTGGATATTTTCCTGCGGAGATTCCCCACAGTATTGCAGAGGGCAGAAAGAGTCCTTGCAGTGCGGAAAGACAGAAAACAGGAAAAACAGGTGAAAAATGCAGAAAAACCTGCGAAATCCACTGCAAAACAGGCGGAAAAAGAACAGCCGCCTCAGAAGAAGGAGCAGAAAACAACGCCTGCGGAAAAACCGGCGGATACGCCAGAAGAGCATAAAAATACAACACAACGGCTTCTGGACGCCAAAAAACGCCGCGGAAAGTAGGTTTGTGAACCAATTATGTAATAAAAATGTAAGGAAATTTATTATAATTGATATTGTTTTTTTCATACGGCTTCGCTATGATAGAAGAAGTATTGGTTTTTGGTATAATGTATGTCTGAATCCAATACACTTGTATGGGCGAAGCCGTTTTTCTGCCATTGCGGAAAAGCGAAAACAACTGTTATAGAAAGTTGGGGGTTTATTTGCAACAAAAGGGTGTAAGAAGCCACAGGCGGGAAGCCCGCCATGAGGCACATAAAAAGAAAATCATGATCGGGGCATTGGTGGTTGTTCTGGTGGTTCTGGCAGGTGTGCTGGGATATTATTTCTATCACAGACATCAGGTGCTGAAACTCCTTTCTGCGGAAGGCATTTATCAGGGTGTCACTGTAGACGGCATTTCTCTGGAAGGCATGACGAAGGAAGAAGCACTGGCCACACTGGAAGAAAAGTATGTGACAGAAGTCAATGGGCAGGTGCTCACATTCCAGTTTGATGAGGAAACAAAATGGGAAGTGCCTTTCACAGACCTTGGCGCTGGCTACCATCTGGAAGAAGCTGTGGAACAGGCGTACAATACCGGCAGAGAAGGCACGGACAAAGAGCGTTTTCAAGTTGGGGCGCAGCTGTTGAAAGAAGGCATTGACATTCCTTTGGAATATTCTTATGACACAGAAAAAATGAAAGCGAAACTGACAGAGATCGCTGAAGAATTTGACCGCCATGCCGTAGATAGTACCGTCAGCCGGAAAAACGGGAAATTTGTGGTGACACCGGAAGAAACCGGTCGTATCATGGATCAGGAAAAAACAGAAGCCAATGCGGCAGCTGTTTTGGATACCCGTATGAGCGGCACTGCCAAAATTGAGGCGGAAGTGGAAGAACCCAAGATCACAGCAGAGGCAAACAGCCATGTTACAGACCTTATCGGTTCTTTCAAGACTACGTATACCATGAGTGACAAAAATAGAAATACCAATCTGGAAGTGGGATGTAACTACATTAATGGCACTGTATTGGCACCGGGAGAAACATTCTCCGCCAATGTGGAATTGGGTCCTCAGACCTATGAAGGCGGCTACAAAGATGCTGCTGTATACAACAACGGCAAAGTGGAAAAAGACGTTGCCGGCGGCGTATGTCAGGTAACCACAACACTGTATAACGCAGTCATTGATGCGGAACTGGAGATTGTGGAACGCCATCCCCATTCCATGACTGTAGGCTATGTGCCTTTGGGTCGTGACGCGGCGGTAGCAGGCAATTATAAAGACCTGAAGTTCAAGAATAATACAGAATATCCTGTATTGATCGAAGCTTATGCCAGCGGCGGCAATCTGGTCATGAATATTTATGGTCATGAAGTCCACAGCAGCAGTCATCGTGTGGAATACGAAACCGTTTATGAGGAAACCATACCCAAACCGGCAGAAGTGGTGACAGAAGACCCTGATATGCCCGAAGGCGAACGGAAAGTAACTTCCACCGGGAAAACCGGCGCAAAAGTAAGCGTTTATAAGATCGTTTACGAAAACGGCAAACAGGTAAGCCGGGAATGGTTTAGTTCTTCTTCTTACCGTGCCACAGCGGATCAGGTGACCGTAGGTACTAAGAAAGCAGAAGAAAAGAAAGAAGAAACCACAGCAGATACGGCATCTACAGAACAGCCGGGCTTTGGCATTCAATAAGAAAGAAAGGTGTTTGCAGACATTGCAGACACCTTTTTTGTGTTTCAGAAAAATTTCTGTTCCTGTAGTGCAGACTGTGGTAAAATAGTACACAGGGAAAAGAAACAGAGCAATGAGGTACGGTTTCTTTTTTGCACAAAGGTGCTTCTGACCGAAAAAGGAGATTTGATAGTATGTTTGAAATTGGTAAGATTCCGCCGCAAATACTGGAGCGGATCGTTTTAGACCCGGTGACACACAGCAAAGTCCATCGGGATGATATTGTGGTGCGTCCCAAAACAGGGGAAGACTGTTCTGCCATGGACCCCAAAGAGGAACTGTGCGTGTTCTCCACAGATCCCATTACTGGCGCAACAAAGGATACCGGCTATCTGGCAGTACATATCAACTGTAACGATGTATTTTCCGCAGGGGCAGAACCTGTGGGGATTTTGATGACAGTGCTTCTGCCACCTCAAAGCGATGAGGCTATGCTGGAAGAACTCATGCACGGAACACTGAAAGCAGCGGCGGAACTGGGCATTGAAGTGCTGGGCGGTCATACGGAAGTGACAGACGCGGTAACAAAACCTGTTATTTCCGCTACGGTCATTGGCAAGACCAGAAATCGGAAAATGGTCTGCACTGGCGGCGCAGAAGTGGGACAGGATGTCATTATGACAAAATGGGCAGGTCTGGAAGGCACTGCCATCATTGCCCATGAACATGAAGATGTGCTGGCACAGCGTATTGACAAAGCACTGCTGGAAGAAGCCAAAGACATGAAAGGCTATTTGTCCGTAGGTACCGAAAGCCGCATTGCCATGGAACATGGTGCCACAGCCATGCATGACGCTACAGAAGGCGGCATTTTGGGGGCAGTCTGGGAACTGGCGGAATGTTCTGGAAAAGGCGTACAGGTCTTTGCGGACAACATTCCCATCAAAGAAGTGACAAAGGCTGTCTGCAAAGAAGCAGGCATTGAACCGTTGCTCCTGATTTCCAGCGGCACTATGATCATTTCCGCCTTTGACGGAGCGGGTCTGGTGAAAAAACTGGAAGAAGCAGGCATTGAAGCGGCTGTTATTGGACGCATTACAGAAAGCGGAAAGACCATTTTGGAACAGGGCAGAGAAAGAGAATTGGAACAGCCAAAAAGTGACGCTCTGTATCAGGTGAAATTATAATTACGAAAGAGAAGGTGTAGAAATGAGAGATTTTACAGCAAAACATGTGGCGGTTCTGCCGCCTTCCGGGATTCGGAAATTTTTTGATATTGTAGCCACCATGGACAACGTCATTTCCCTTGGCGTTGGGGAACCGGATTTCAAAACACCGGAACGAGTGCGGAAAGCTGCCATGGATTCTCTGGCGGAAGGCAAAACAAGATATTCCTCCAACTGGGGCATGCCCAAACTGCGGGAGGAAATTGCCCATTATCTGAAACGCCGCTTTGATCTGGACTATGACACAGACCAGATTCTTTGCACCATCGGCGCATCCGAAGCCATTGACGTGACACTGCGTACCATTCTGGAACCGGGGGATGAAGTGCTGGTGGTGGAACCTTCTTATGTGGCATATAAACCAGCTATCCAGTTACAGCATGGTGTGCCTGTGGTGGTGACTACCAAAGCGGAAAATGATTTCAAACTCATGCCGGAAGAACTGGAAGCGGCTATTACACCCAAAACAAAGGCGCTGATTCTGCCTTATCCCAATAACCCTACGGGTGCTATCATGGAACGGGAAGATTTGGAACGGATTGCTCCCGTCTGCATCAAACACGATTTGCTGGTGATTTCCGATGAAATTTACGCGGAACTGACTTACGGCGGCAAAAATCACGTTTCTATTGCTTCTGTGGAAGGCATGAAGGAACGGACAGTGGTGCTCAACGGCTTTGCAAAGTCTTTCTCCATGACAGGCTGGCGTCTGGGCTACGCGGCTGGTCCCAAGGAACTGATGAAAGTCATCAATAAGGTACATGCTTACATCATCATGTGTACCCCTACCATGAGCCAGTACGGTGCCATTGAAGCCCTGCGGGATGATGCTCTTTGCGACAGTGATGTAGGGGCTATGCGTGAGGCTTATGACGAAAGACGGCAGTATCTGGTGAAAGCCCTCAATGATATGGGACTGACATGCTTTGAACCCAGAGGGGCATTCTATGTGTTCCCTTCCATTGCCGTGACAGGCTTGACTTCTCAGGAGTTCTGTGAACGTCTGCTTCATGAAGCCAGCGTGGCAGTGGTGCCCGGGGATGCTTTCGGCGAAAGCGGCGAAGGACATGTGCGTATTTCCTACGCTTACAGCATGGAACAGCTGCAGACAGCTATGGAAAAAATCCGTGAATTTTTGCAGAAAAACGGCTGGTTGAAGGCTTAATGATAAAACAGACAGGAAAGCAGTGTATTTTCCTACGGGAGAAGGCAGGCTTTCCTGTTTTTTTGCGCCTGATTTCTTAACGGTTCATTAATTGACAGGCAAATGGAAATATGAGATGATATGTTCTAATTTGAAAGGAGTGTGACAAAAAGCATGGACGCGGACAGCGATACGGACGCCAACTTAACAATTCCAAAGCGTTTTGATGTCAGAAAAAGAGAGTGAGGTGTAGTCTGCCCGGAATCGGAAGGGGTAGAGTATGCCTTTTTGTGTTTGTAAGAATGTATAGAACAACATAATTTTTGGAAGAATCAAAACGGAGGAATGAGAACTATGAGTTGGGAACCTTTAGTATTACAAGTAGTGTTGATTGCGTTGAACGCCATATTTGCAAGTGCGGAAATCGCGGTCATTTCCACAAATGAAACGAAATTGAAGAAAATGGCACAGGATGGAGATAAACGGGCAGGACGTCTGGTAAATCTGACAGAACAGCCTGCAAGATTCCTTGCAACCATTCAGGTAGCCATCACTCTGGCAGGGATGCTCTCCAGTGCGTTTGCGGCAGAAAGCTTTGCAGGCCCTCTGGCGGCGGCTCTGGCAGCCACAGGCATCGGGATTCCAGAAAATGTGCTGAAATCTGTGTGTCTGTTGGTGATTACTGTTGTTTTGGCTTACTTTAACCTGGTATTCGGGGAACTGGTGCCAAAACGTGTGGCCATGAAAAAGTCCGAATCTTTGGCATTGGGGCTTTCCGGTCTGCTGGCGGCGGTTTATAAAATTTCTGCCCCTTTGGTATGGCTGCTGACTGTTTCCACAAACGGCATTTTGCGTTTGGTGGGCATTGACCCCAACGACAACGGCGAAGAAGTTTCTGAGGAAGAAATTCGCATGATGCTGGAAGCAGGCAATGAAAAAGGTACTTTTGATGAAGAAGAAGTGGAAATGATTCAGAACGTATTTGCGTTTGATGATACATCTGTGGAAGAAGTATGCACCCATCGTGTGGATGTGGTGATGCTGGATCTGGACGACGATATGACTGTCTGGGAAGAAACCATTCAGAACAGCCGTTTTACCTATTACCCTATCAGTGGTGAAGATGATGACGACATCATCGGTGTGCTGGATACAAAAGATTTTTTCCGTCTGGCAGACAGAAGCCGGGAAAGCGTCATGGCAAATGCCGTAGATAAACCTTATTTTGTGCCGGAAACAGTGAAAGCAGACGTGCTGCTGACCAATATGAAGCGGGAAAGAAAATATTTTGCCATTCTGCTGGATGAATACGGCGGTTTGAGCGGTATTATCACCCTGCGGGATATTATGCAGCTTCTGGTGGGCGACTTCTACGAAGAGGAAGAAGAAGTGGAAGAAGCGGAAATTGTCCGTACTGGCGATATGGAATGGAAAGTTGCCGGCAGCGCGGATCTGGAAGAAGTGGCAGAGGCTTTGGATGTGACACTGCCTGTGGAAGAATATGAAACCTTTGGCGGCTATATCTGCGGTGTGCTGGGACATGTGCCTGATGACGGCACATCCTTCCTGGTGGATACGGAAGAAATGCAGATTCAGGTGCATAACGTGGATAACCATCGCATTTTGGGCACCACAGTCCTTGTGAAACCGAAAAAAGAAGAAAATACAGAAACGGAATAAGAAAAAAGGCGGAGAGAAAAGCAAATTTCTCTTTAGAAAACATATCAAATAAAATCTTATAAAAATAAGCAAGCTGGAATCCTCTATATATAAGGATTTCAGCTTGCTTTGTTTTCTTATGAAGATGCCTCTAATACGCTGCCTTTTTCGTTTCCATTGAAGATGCAGGGGAAAAAGCGTATAATGAGGACATAGACAAAGAACCGAAAGGGGGACTTTTTCATGGATGAAAAACTGCAGAAACTGAAAGACTGGATTGCAGAGTGTGACAATATTGTATTTTTTGGCGGCGCTGGCGTGTCTACGGAAAGCGGCATCCCTGACTTCCGTGGGGAAAAAGGGATTTTTACAGCCATCAGTGAATATGGCTATCGCCCGGAAATCATATTGAGCCATTCTTTTTTTGAGGCACATCCCGATATTTTCTTTCAATATTATAAAAAGAACTTGCTCTATCCCGACGCAAAACCCAATGACTGCCATAAGGCATTGGCAAAGCTGGAGGAAATGGGCAAACTGAAATCCGTCATTACCCAGAATATCGACGATCTGCACCAGAAAGGCGGCAGCAAACGGGTACTGGAGCTCCACGGTACACTGTATCGGAATTACTGCCTGAAATGCGGTAAGGAATTCGATTTGGATTATGTGACAAAAGACGAAGGCATTACTCGCTGTGACAAATGCGGCGGCATTGTCCGTCCTGATGTGGTGCTTTATGAAGAAGGTCTGGATGAACATACCATTGAAGAAGCAGTTCATGATATTTCCCATGCCCAGATGCTTATCGTAGGCGGTACCAGCCTGAATGTATATCCTGCGGCAGGGCTTCTTCATTACTTCCGTGGCAAGTATCTGGTGCTCATCAATAAGTCTGCCACCAGCATGGACAAAAAAGCGGATCTGGTCATTGCGGAAAATATCGGCGAAGTATTCCGGAAAGTGGTGCTGGAAGAAAGCTGATAAAATCAGGGCTTTTGGAAAAAAAGAAAAAAAGTCTGAAAAAAATGAAAAAAGGTATTGACAATATGGATAACCTTTGCTAGAATAAATCCTGCGCTGTGAAATGCGCTGTGAACTTTGAAAATAGAATAGTGAATGAAACTTACAACCCATAGTCAATTCGACAGCGACAAAGTCGCTGATAAAATGACAAGAGTTTGCCGGTTTCGAAAAAACCGGAGGATAGCCAGATTAACTGGCTAGGCATTAAACTTTAACATAAGAG
>OGZX01001923.1_pt1 | contig 18522 bp, 9 predicted proteins | sample 1576881 | NCBI WGS metagenome assembly OGZX01 (sample SAMEA3541542, study PRJEB24748) | human gut metagenome | biome: human gut; feature: human-associated habitat; material: faeces | place: China | collected 2012
AAATACTATTCGTTTGATGATTTTTGTGAATGGATATTACCATATCGTGTGGGTGATGAACCTTTGGAAAGTTGGCGGAAGGCTTATTATGATCATTACCATCCTATACTGGATTCTCTTTATCAGGGGGAGAATATCCTCGAAGCTGCCGATGCTTTGAATAAATACTTGAAGTATGAAACCCCTTTTTCTCCTAATTCAGATTTTGATTTACCGCATTTGGGTGCTAAATATCTGTTGAAATACAGGTTGGGCACTTGTAAGGAGACGACGGATCATACAGTATATATATTCCGGTCATTGGGTTTTCCTGTGGGGATAGATGAATATCTGTATTCTCCTTCCAATCAAAATTCACATGTCTGGAATATACTTAAAAACACGGATGGAAAACCCCTTTCCTTTTGGTACATGGATTCCCGGGATCTGGCAGTCGGGATGACTGATGGGCGTAAAAAGGGAAAGGTTTATCGTATGCAGTATGGAGTTCAAGAGGAAAAATATCAGGGAGTATATAAGGATAATAATACTCCTCCGGTGGTTCGGAACCCTTTATTGAAAGACGTGACAGAGGAATATTTCGGGAGCAATGAGTATCCAGTCGGGATAGACGGGAAGGGTAAAGGTAGATTTGTGGCTTTAGGAATTTTTACACCGTTCGGTTATGTTCCGGTGGACGTAGCTTTACGGGATGGTGATCAGGCTATTGTGAGGAATATTGAGCCGGAGGTCATCTATCAGCCTTTGTGCAATGAGAAAGGGCTTTTCCAACCATGCGGTTATCCGTTTATGATAAGGGATGATACGGTACGGACTTTTGTCCCGGATATGGACAAGAATGTTTCTCTGTCTATTAAACGAAAGTATCCATTGCAGAATCATATTCTTGAGTATATGTCGTGGATGACCGGTTCTAAAATAGAAGGAAGCAATGATGTCAATTTCCGCAATAAGGAAATTTTGTATTGTATTACGGATACACCGCGGGTGAATGTGAACTTTTATCCATCCCATCCTTCACGCCCTTACCGTTATGTACGTTTTGTTCCCCGTGATGGTTGGCGTGCGGAGGTTGCAGAGTTGGCTTTTTATGAGAATCTTCATGATGATGTGGCAATTTCTTCGAAGGCTATATTAAGTTGTCCTCCTGTTGATGGCAATCCTGCACATGCTATGGATAAAGCGAATGATGGTGACTGGCTTACATTTTTCTTTTCTGAGGAAGCAAATGGCACAGTAACGTTTGATTTACAAAATCCTACTTGGATCAGGAAAATATTGTTTGTTCCCCGTAATGACGATAATTTTATTACGCCCGGTAATAGCTATGAACTTTTTTATCAAGATGGTGTGATGGGCTGGAAATCACTTGGCAAACAGACAGCTACTACCTATGAATTGATTTATACGAATATACCGGATGGAGCTTTATTGTGGTTGCGTAATCTTACTCGGGGCAAAGAAGAACAAGTCTTCTATATTGAAGAAGGTAAGCAACGTTTTGTTGGGTATGAATGAAAATCTTATTATGTATTAGTTACGCAACGTCAGCACCGTAATTTCGGGCCATGCTCCAAAGCGGAATGGCAATCCGACATAACCGATACCTATATTGACGTATAGTCCCCGGTCACCTTCTGTATACATTCCTCCCCATTCGGGATAAATCAGTGACGCGAGTGAATGGCCGAACATAATGGCCTGCATTGCATGAGTATGTCCGGCAAGCATTAGCTCAATGTCTGTGTTCGGCAATACTTCCCGCCGCCAATGGGTAGGATTGTGGCTCAACAAAACACGAAACATACCGTCTGTTCCTTCAGTAGCCTTCTTTAAGTCGGCAAATTGGGAAAAGGGTGGTTCTCCATCATTTTCCACACCAATAAGGGCTATACTATCTCCCTGATGGTATAATGTAGTATGTTCATTATTCAGTAGTTTCCATCCCATTGTCTTTTCCATACGCACCAAGTTGTCGAGGTTATTCACCTGTTCTTTCAGGTCTTTCCAACGGTAGTAACTTCCGTAGTCATGGTTACCCAGAATGGAATATACTCCATCTTTGGCATGCAGTTGCGACAGAATATTTTGAAAACCTTCCAGCTCACAGCTTCGTTGATTCACCAAGTCACCGGTGAACACAATTAAATCTGGTTCTTGTTCATTGACCAATTTTACCAGTTCATGGACAGGCTTTTCATTCTCTATCCAGCTGCCGATATGTATATCCGATAACTGTACGATGCGGTATCCATCGAATGCTTTGGGCAGGTTCGGGTGATGGAACTCTATTTCTTTTACTTCAAACTTACTGATGCCTACCAGTGTGCCATAAAGGATATTGAAGAAACTGACTACTCCCAGCACCAATCCTATGGCTGTAAATGGCGAACGGGGCCAGCGCAGTAGATAATGGAAAGGTAATCCCACCAGCGAGCATATCATAAATATCGTTTTGGGTATGGCAAACAGGAAAATAGCAATAGCCAGCCTTCCAATGGCCTGGGCATGGTGTGCCATTGCATTTTCACCTATGCCTTGCATCAACAGAAAGTAACCTGCAATTAATAAGAGGGTGGGTATCCAGTGGGCAATACGTAACCAGATGTTTTTGGTTTTCCGGATAATGTACATAAAATAGATGTACGCATCAGGAATCAGTAGAAAAAGGATAAGGAGTAAGGTTATTCTGTGCATATATCTTCTAATTCTTCTATATTCTTCTTGATATCGTTAAGATGTTTATAAGCTACTTTCTTGTATAACAGGTAAATGATGGCAACGTCGCAGAGCACAAAGAATGCGATCAAGGTAGCCTGGACGCCAAAAGATGCCTTATAATATCCCATCACCCAATAATTAAGAACATTGAATATAATTACCCATACGGTAATGGCGATAATCTCATACCTTGTCCATCGACGGAAACTAGCCATACGCTTACTGACAATAGCTACGGGCATTTCGTCAATCCTTGTGTTCCTTATCCAGCGATAGTTTTTATGATCCCACCAGATACCTATCAGAATACTGATTCCAACAAAGATTACGAGTGTATTAATCTTAGGTTGCCATTCTTCGGTGATTTGAAAAATGGATGGCAATAACCAAATAACCAGAAGGAGAGCAAGCCCTACTACTCCGATGCCTATGGAGAAGCGCTGCCAACCCGTAAGACGCCCTATGCTTTTGCGTGCGTTTGCCTTGTATTCGGCAATCATGCCTGCAATCTGCTTTTCGTCGGCAATCGGCTCTTTCTTCAATTGCTCGTCCAGCGCGTTCCAAGATTTCTTCAGTTCATCCAGTTCCATATTATTCCTCCTTGTTCATTTTTCTAAGTTTGTCCTTAATCCGGCTGATTTTGGTAGCGACGTTTGTTATTGTCAGGCCGGTAATTTCAGCAATTTCCTCGTAGCTTTTTTCTTCCAGATAAAGCAGAATTATGGATTTTTCCAGTTGTCCCAATCGGTTGATCATCCGATAGAGTTGCTTTAGCATGTTTTGTGTCTCGTCCAATTCTTCCATCCGGTCGGAATCTTGACTCAAGGTCACGATTTCAGGGATGTTCTTTTCTTTACGGATAAAGCTGATGCAAGTATTTAAAGCGATGCGGTAAATCCATGTGGAGACTTTACACTCCCGTCGGAACTTGGGATAGGCCCTCCACAGATTGAGCACAACGTCCTGGTATAGATCGTTCAGGGTAGCATTCGGCGTAGTATACAAATAGCACACTTTGTATATGACGCGTTCATACTCCCGTATTACGGACAGGAACTCTTGTTCTACATTCTCCATCGTCTTTTTCTTGCTTCTTGAATTGCTTTTGTACTGTTAGTCGCAAAGGAAGTCGGATAATCACAGGTTTGCAGCCAAAAATTTTCTGATTTCCTCTACGGACATCTTCTTGCGTCGTGCATAATCTTCCAGTTGGTCATTACCTATCTTGCCAACAGCGAAATAGCGTGCAGCCGGATGTGCCAATATCAGTCCACAGACTGTGGCATGTGGACGCATAGCTCCATTCTCAGTCAGAGTAATACCTATTTGCTCCATATGAAGCAAGTCGTTCAATAGGAAATTGACAGACTGGTCGGGCAGGGAGGGGTAGCCTACGGCAGGTCGTATGCCCTGGAACTTTTCTTTCAACAAATCCGGAATAGAAAGGTTCTCATCTTTAGCATATCCCCAGGCAACCTTGCGTACGTATTCATGCATCTTCTCTGTTGCTGCTTCGGCAAGCCGGTCGGCAAGTGTCTGCACCAACATGCGTTTGTAGGGATCTTTTTCATATAGAAGTTCCACTTCTCCGTCACACGATGCAGCGAAAATACCTACCGTATCAGGAATACCTGAAGATAGCGGACGTACAAAGTCGCTAAGACAAAGAAAGGGACTGCCATCCGGATGTGGGATCTGCTGGCGGAGTAAAGGAAAAAGCTTTCCATCCAGTATCAGGTTATCTCCATCGGCATTGGCTTCACATAGACGGAAAATGGTGTGGACATGGTAATTTTCATCCAGTTGGTTCAGCATCCGGTTCGCTTCCTTAAACAGTTGCATGGCTTCAGCCGCTTTGGCACGTTCCTCTTCAGGAAAGGTGGTGAGCCAGTAAGCACGGCAGGAGTCGCATCCGTGAATATCGGCAATGGCGGCATAACGGGGTTGGAAACCCCATGCATGAAAGAAATATATCCAGTTGATATATGGAGCAACCTCGTGAATGGTATACGTCAATACCTTATCCACTGAATTATTCATCGCTAAATTTTAGTATTAATAATCGAATCTCAGTTCTTCACCGCGGTAAGTATCATCTACTTGACCGTCACTATATATCAGATGCCCGTTCGCAAATGTCTTTTCTACTTTCCAACGGAAAGAATTACCTTCGAGCGGACTCCAGCCGCATTTGCTGAGTATATTCTCAGTATTGACTTCCCAACGTTCGCCATGACTGACAAGTACGAGGTCGGCCTGATAGCCTTCGCGAATATAACCGCGATTGCAGATACCATATATCTGGGCAGGGGCATGACACATCTTCTCAACAATGGTTTCGATAGAAAAAATGCCTTTCTCTGCCAGTTCAAGCATACTGACCAAGGAGAATTGAATCATTGGCATACCCGACATTGCTTTCAGGGCACCACCTTCTTTCTCACTGAGCAGGTGGGGTGCATGGTCGGTAGCAATGACATCGATAACTCCGGTGTTGACTGCATTCCGTAAGGCATCGCGGTCAGCTTGTTTCTTAATGGAAGGATTACATTTGATGCGGGTTCCCAGTTCTTTATAATCCTGTTGGCGGTATAGCAGATGTGCAATGCAGGCTTCGGCTGTAATATGTTTATCTTCCAATGGAGCATCGCTGAACAGTTGCAATTCTTTTGCAGTAGAAACATGCAGCACATGCAAGCGTGCACCGGCCAAACTTGCCATACGTATAGCAAGTTGCGATGAGGAATAACATGCTGCTGCAGAACGTATGTTAGGATGTTTACTGATTGGGATTTCCGGTGCGTTACGGAACATTTCTTTGTAATATTCAGTATTCTTTTTGATAATTTCCTGGCTCTCGCAATGAGTTGCGATCAGCATATCTGTTCCGTTGAAAATGTTCAGCAGACTGTTACTTTTGTCTACCAACATATTACCGGTGCTGGAACCCATAAAGAGTTTGATGCCGCATACCCGATGCTTGTCCAGCTTGCTGAACTCTGTGTAATTATTATTGGTGGCACCGAAGTAGCAGGAATGGTTGACAATACACTTCTCATTCAAAAGATCGAACTTCTGTTCAAGTGCATCGAGAGTGGTAGTCAATGGCTGTGTGTTCGGCATGTCCATGATGGAAGTGACACCACCGGCAGCAGCTGCACGGCTTTCGGTAAAGATATCCGCTTTATGGGTCAGTCCCGGATCACGGAAATGTACATGGTCGTCAATGATACCCGGAAGCAGACAGCAGCCGGTGGCATCTATTGTTTCATCACAAGGGGCGGACAGTTCTTTGTCATAAGTCAACACCTCGGCAATCTTTCCGTTTTCAATTACTACGGAACCTTGCACAGAACGTCCCTCGTTAACTATTGTAGCGTTATGTATCAGAGTTCTTTTCATCTTCTACTAATCATTTATCGTTAATCATTAACCGTTTTTCACAGCTTTCGGGTATTTGTGGAACCAGCTATGTACTTTCAATTTGATAACCCCGAAGACTGCTTCTCCGAAGATACTACTGTTCATCTTTGAAGTACCCAGTTCACGGTTGATAAAGATAACCGGGACTTCTACTATCTTGAAGCCGCATTTATAGGCAGTGAATTTCATTTCAATCTGGAAAGCATAGCCTTTGAAACGGATACCGTCGAGATCAATCGTTTCCAGAACCCTGCGGCGGTAGCATTTGAACCCGGCAGTTGTATCTTGTACAGGGATACCCGTAATAAGGCGCACATACTTGGAGGCAAAATAAGACATCAATACACGTCCCATGGGCCAATTTACCACATTGACTCCGCTGATATATCGCGAACCGATGGCAACATCGGCACCTTCTTCGGCACAAGCTTTATAAAGACGGGGAAGGTCGGCCGGATTGTGGCTGAAATCAGCATCCATTTCGAAGATGTATTCGTAATTATGTTCCAGAGACCATTTGAACCCGGCAATGTAGGCGGTACCTAATCCTAATTTCCCTTTCCGCTCTATCATGAATAAGCGTTCGGGAAACTCTTGCTGCAACGTTTTGACGATGCTGGCAGTGCCGTCAGGCGAGCCATCTTCAATGATAAGGATATGGAATACTTTTTCCAAGGCGAAAACGGCGCGGATAATGTTCTCGATGTTTTCCCGTTCGTTGTATGTGGGAATGATAACGATGCTGTCCGATGTCTGCATATTCATAAAAGGGGGTTCTAATTGGGAACAAAGTTAAGTGTTTTCTGCCACATACGAATAAATCTAAGGATTATTTAGTAATTTCGCGCCCGTTATGATGACAATTACCGAGCTACAACAACGATATGCCACTCACCCCAATGTGGAAGCAATAAGTGGCCTGCTGAAAAATCCGTCTGTCCGCACCCTTTTTTGCGGGGGGCTGTGTGCCTCTGCCGCTTCATTATTTTCGTCCGTGCTGGTGCAACGCGGAGAGTTTCCTTTTGTTTTTATTCTGGGCGATCTGGAAGAGGCGGGATATTTTTACCATGATTTAACACAAGTACTGGGGACTGAGAAAGTTTTGTTCTTTCCTTCTTCATTTCGCAGGGCAATAAAATACGGGCAGAAAGATGCGGCCAATGAAATTCTGCGTACAGAAGTGTTGAGCCGCTTACAAAAAGGAGAGGAAGGACTTTGCGTTGTGACTTATCCCGATGCTTTGGCAGAAAAGGTGGTTTCCCGAAAGGAACTGGGAGATAAAACTCTGAAATTGCATACAGGGGAAAATGTGGATACGAATTTTATTACGGAAGTCTTGCGTAGCTATGGTTTTGAGTATGTGGACTATGTCTATGAGCCGGGGCAGTATGCTGTACGTGGTAGTATCATCGATGTATTTTCTTTCTCTTCCGAATTTCCATATCGTATAGACTTTTTTGGTGATGAAGTAGAAAGTATCCGTACGTTTGAAGTAGAAACGCAACTTTCTAAAGAAAAGAAAGACAGTATTGTTATCGTGCCGGATTTGAGCCGTAGTTTGGAACAGGGGGATGCAAGCGGTATGGTTTCCTTCCTGGATTTTCTCTCGGCGAATACAGTATTGGCAATGCGTGATCTGCTTTGGCTGCGTGAACGTATCCAGACTGTACACGATGAAACACTTACCCCACAAGCGATTGCAGCCCGCGAAGCGGAAGAAAGTGGTTGTATTACTTTGGATGGAAAGCTGATTGATGGAAGTGAGTTTACGCTTCGTGCGTTGGACTTTTGCCGTATGGAGTTCGGTAACAAACCAACCGGAACTCCGGATGCTACGGTGACGTTCGATACATCTGCCCAGCCTATATTCCATAAAAACTTTGATATGGTGGCCGAAAGCTTCAAAGAGTATATGGAGAAAGGGTATACGCTTTACATTTGTAGTGACAGTATGAAGCAGACTGACCGTATTCGTGCCATTTTTGAAGACAGGGGAGAAGAGATTGCTTTTACAGCTGTAGAACGCACGTTGCATGAAGGTTTTGCCGATAATGCCTTGCGGCTTTGCATTTTTACGGATCATCAGTTATTCGACCGTTTTCATAAATATAATCTCAAAAGTGATAAAGCACGTAGTGGCAAGGTCGCTCTGAGTCTGAAAGAGTTGAATCAGTTTACACCGGGAGATTACGTGGTACATACCGATCATGGTGTGGGGCGCTTTTCCGGACTGGTGCGTATTCCTAACGGTGATACAACGCAGGAAGTGATGAAACTGGTTTATCAGAATGAAGATGTAGTTTTTGTTTCTATCCATTCATTACATAAAGTTTCAAAGTACAAAGGAAAAGATGGTGAGGCTCCGCGTTTGAATAAATTGGGTACGGGAGCCTGGGAGAAACTTAAAGAGCGTACTAAGACCAAAATTAAGGATATTGCCCGTGACCTCATAAGATTGTATTCTCAGCGTCGTGAGGAAAAAGGTTTTCAGTTCAGTGTGGATAGTTTCTTGCAACGGGAACTGGAAGCATCTTTTATTTACGAAGATACACCAGACCAAAGTAAAGCAACGGCGGATGTAAAAGCGGATATGGAAAGTAACCGTCCTATGGACCGTCTGGTTTGTGGAGACGTGGGGTTTGGTAAAACAGAAGTGGCGGTTCGTGCTGCTTTTAAAGCTGTGGCGGACAATAAACAGGTAGCGGTTCTGGTACCTACCACCGTGTTGGCTTACCAACATTTCCAGACGTTTAAAGAGCGTTTGAAAGATTTGCCTTGTCGGGTGGAGTACCTGAGTCGTGCCCGTACGGCAGCTCAGGCAAAAGCGGTCGTAAAAGGATTGGCGGCAGGTGATGTGAATATACTTATCGGTACACATCGGATTTTGGGTAAGGACATACAATTCAAGGACTTGGGGTTGCTGATTATTGATGAAGAACAGAAGTTCGGTGTATCCGTTAAGGAGAAGTTGCGCCAGTTGAAGGTCAATGTAGACACCTTGACCATGACGGCCACGCCTATTCCGCGTACATTGCAGTTCTCATTAATGGGGGCACGTGACCTGAGCGTTATTCAAACGCCTCCCCCAAACCGTTATCCTATTCAGACAGAGGTGCATACCTTTAATGAGGAAGTTATAGTGGATGCTATTAACTTTGAAATGAGCCGGAACGGACAGGTCTTTCTTGTAAACAACCGTATTTCCAATTTGCCTGAATTAAAAGCGATGATTGAACGGCATATTCCGGATTGCCGTATAGCCATCGGGCATGGACAAATGGAGCCGACCGAATTGGAAAAGATTATTTTCGGCTTTGTCAATTATGATTATGATGTGCTGATAGCCACTACAATTATAGAGAGCGGCATTGATATTCCGAATGCCAATACCATTATCATCAATCAGGCACAGAATTTCGGACTGAGTGACTTGCATCAGATGCGTGGTCGTGTAGGACGAAGCAATAAGAAAGCATTCTGCTATTTGTTGGCTCCTCCGCTTTCTTCCCTGACTCCTGAAGCAAGGCGTCGTCTGCAAGCAATTGAGAATTTCAGTGACTTGGGCAGTGGAATTCACATAGCCATGCAGGATCTCGATATTCGTGGTGCCGGCAATATGCTCGGTGCGGAACAGAGTGGCTTTATTGCCGATCTGGGTTATGAAACCTATCAGAAGATACTGTCGGAAGCTGTACATGAACTGAAGACGGACGAATTTGCAGATCTTTATGCCGAAGAATTGAAAGCGGAGGGTGGCGTCATCAGTGGAGAGCAATTTGTAGATGAATGTCAGGTAGAGAGTGACCTGGAATTGTTGCTTCCTGCCACTTATGTTACAGGTAGTAGCGAACGTATGTTGCTTTACCGCGAATTAGATAGTCTGACGTTGGATAAAGATGTGGAGGATTTCCGTACCCGTCTTATAGACCGGTTTGGTCCTATCCCGTCAGAAACGGAAGAACTACTACGGATTGTACCTTTACGCCGCCTTGCTGCACGTCTTGGTGCAGAGAAGGTTTTTCTCAAGGGAGGACGTATGTCATTGTTCTTTGTTTCTAATCCGGATAGTCCGTACTATCAGAGCCAGGCGTTTGGTAAAGTCATTGCTTATATGATGAAATATACCCGCCGTTGCGATCTGCGTGAGCAGAATACTCGTCGCAGTATGCTGGTAAAAGATGTGAAGAATGTAGAAACGGCTGTTAGCGTTTTACAGGAGATTGTGGCGATGCAGGTGGAGGAAGGATAATTTGCTATGCTGTGCCATTCTCATTTATCTTTTGCTTGTACTGATTAGGTGTCATTCCGGAAAATTCTTTAAATCGTTTGATGAAATAGCTGGTAGAACTGAACCCCAATTGCATAGCGAGTTCTGTAATAGAGATATCCGGTTGTTGTTCAATACTCCGGTAAGCTAATTTAAGTTTGATGTTTATAATAAATTCGTTAGGTGTCATACCTGTGATTGCTTTTATCTTCGTGAAGTATTTGGTACGTCCTATACAGAGCTCTTGTGCCAGGAAATCAACACTGAACACGGGATTCTCCAGGTTATTTTCTATTAACTCGATAGATTTATCTAATAAAGCCTGATCTAATGTAGATGTGGCAATTAATTCACTGCTGGAATTGCTTTCTTTAGCATATTTTTGTTGTAATGTTCTGCGTAGATTGATTAAGTTATTACACCTGACAATCAATTGTTTAATGCTGAAAGGCTTGCAGATATAGTCGTCTGCTCCAATTTTCAGACCTTCAATAATGTATTCAGAAGCTGTTTGTGATGTTAATAAAATGATGGGAATGTGAGAAGTCTTTATATTGTTTTTTAGTTTCTGACATAACTCTGTTCCGGACATCTCCGGCATAACAACATCACTGATAATGATGTCGGGTATAACAGAGAGAGCTTTTTCATATCCTTTTTTACCATTTTCTGCTGTTTCGACATTGTAGAGGTCAGAAAATACTTCTGTGAGTAGTTGTCTGAGCTCCTGGTTATCTTCTATAATTAATAGCTTATAATGCTTTTCACTATTTTCCTTTCTTTCTTCTTCTGTTCCTTCCAGTGTATCTGTGGAGATGAAACCAACTGCATTGAGGTTGTAATCTTCTATGATAGGCAAATTTTCCTGAATATTGCTGGGAGGATATTGTATATCAGTAGGCAGTTGTATAGTGAAACAACTACCTTTTCCTTTAATACTTTTAACTGTGATTACTCCTTTATGGGCCTCTACTATATTTTTTGTGTAGGCCAAGCCGATTCCAGTTCCGATATTATTAGTGAAACAAGTATTATCTGTTTGGTAAAACCGGATGAATATATTTTCTAGCTCTCTGGTATTAATACCTACACCTGTATCTGAAATTTCCAATGAAACTTTCATGCTTTCATATTTTACTCGTACGAAAATACTGCCATTTTCTGGAGTAAATTTGAAAGCATTGGATAACAAATTAAACAGTGCTTTTTCAATTAACTGCTTATCAAAATAAAAAGAAATATCATCTTGTCCGGCAAGTAAAGTTAGGTTTATTTTTCTTGTTTGTGCATACTCTTTGAAAGAGTCTACCACATTATTCACTATGTCTATTAAATTATAACAGTTTACCTTTAAAGGAGTGAAACCCTGTTCTTGTTTTCTGAATTCCATCAGCTCTATGATGAGTTGATTTAATCTGGTGATGTTTCTCCAAATATTTAGTAACTTAGTATTTAGCTTTGGAGGTATATTTTTACTCTGTAATAATAGTTCGACTTGATTGGATATAAGTGTTAAGGGTGTTTTGAATTCATGAGATATGTTAGTGAAGAAACGTAGTTTGCTTTGATTGAGTTGTTCCATATTTCGCTTCTGTTCCTTTTCTATTTTTAGAGATGAACGTAAGATGATTACTTGGTATGCTTCGTATAGTAATAGAATGGTTAATAGAACATATAATATGTAAGCAAGAGGGGTTTGATAAAAAGGAGGATTTATTATGATATCGAGTTTGCGCTCCGGAAATTCTCCATTGGCCAAGGCTACATCTCCTTGAATATGTAATATGTATTTATCTGGTGATAAATTGGTATAACTTATTTCATTTAAACTATTGGCGCGTTTCCATTCTTTGTCAAAAGGTTCCAGCTTATATTTAATGCCACAGGTAAAAGAGGCGGCATAGTTATTGGTATATGCTCTGATTCCTATGGCATGCTGATCGTAAGGCAATTCAATCCTGTTAGTGTAAAGAATGGATTGCTTAAGTGTTTTTCCGGTTGAGTCTACCTCCAAAGGAGTATCATTGACGGAGAATTCAGATATACCTACTTGATAATGTTCTGGTTTGTTGAAAATTTGCTTTAAAGGGAATGAACAGAACATATTGATTCCTCCTAAATAGACATTATTGTTTCGGTCCAGAAATAAGCAGTTGCTATTTACCTGGAAAGTAGATAAGAATCGGTTTTTATCAATATTGGTAATTTCTTCTTCATTATCTATATAAATGAGTCCTTCATTGGTAACAATAAGAATACCACCATACTTATCTTCACACATATCTATAATATCTTTCATCAAGATGGCATCTGTGGCAAAAGGTTCTAATTCTGCTTCTCCTTTTCTTTTCCGAAATATTCCATGTCTGGAGGTTCCTATTAAGATATCTCCATTCCGATTCTCAATAATCTTGTTGACTATACAGTTCTCTGATTTACGAATACAAATATGCTGCCATGATTTATTGAGTAGGTTATAGCAAAGTAATTGATTCTGAACAGCAATCCATAGTTGTTTTTGGGAGTCTAATAGGATGGTTGTCACAGACATTCTCTGTAAATCTACCTGTTCAGAAGAGAGGATAGTACTTTTATTTGTATGAGTATCAAATATACTGATACCGTTATGCGTAGCTATTATTAGGGAATCATTATAAGGGATAATTTCTCTGATGCTATTATTGTGTAATACGTTTCTGAGAAATACCTGAGTGGATTGACTTTGCAGATCATATTTTTTTAGTCCGCCAAGTAATGTTCCGATCCATAGGATGTTTTTTTGTTTATCCAGATATAAGGTTTGCACGTTGTCTGTGAATGGCAGTTTTTTCAAAGCTTTGGTATGTGTATTGAAAAAATATAATCCGTCTCGTTCTGTTGCCATCCATAAATTCCCTTCATTATCTTCTACTGTTTTTCCGAAGATTGCATGTTTAGACGGGGAGGATGGCATTATATCTTTAGTGACAAAATGATAGGAAAAAGTACTGTGCTCCGGGTGAAAGCAATTTATTTCACCATAAAACGAGCCACTCCAAATAGTTCCTTGCTGATCTTTCATTAAGCAATAGATAGATGCGTCATTTAGAGTATAGGCATTTTCGTTAATAAACTCATATTGGAGGAACTTTCTTTCTTTTTTATCATATTTATTTAATCCATTGAAAGTGGCAATCCATAAGTTACCTGCATTGTCTTCGCATATGGATCGTACAATGTCACTTGATATGCAATTATTGCTGTTTTCTGAATAATTAAAATTTTTGATATTTTCATCACTATCTATGAGGAATAATCCGTTCCTTCGGGTAGCGACCCATATCTTTTGTTCTGAATCAATGTATAATTGGCGTATCTGGTTGATATTAGCCAACATCTGTTTTGTGTCTTTATTCCTTCTGATGAGGAATATACCGTCGTCTCTGGTGCCTATGTACAGATTTCCTTGAGATGTTTCAGTGATGCAATCTATAATGCAAGATTTTTTTGGTAACTGCAAATGCAGTTTTAATATATTGTTCTTCCATTGGTAGATTGTATTTTTATACCCTATCCATAAGCAAGAGTCCGAATAGTACATGCATTGTGAATAAGGGGTTATTTTACGGAAATGATCTTTTTTTATGTTATACTCTATAATGCCTGAACGTGTCTCTATATAAATATTGCCATTTTGATCCCCCGTAATGGAACGTACCAACTCTTCTGCATCAGGAATGTCATTATAAAGTTTTTGTATGAATTTCATTTGAGTTCCATCATATCTTACTAATCCTCTTTTGGTACCAAACCATATCATTCCGAACTCATCCTGATACATGGCATGAATTGTCGACTGATGCATTCCTTTATTAATGGATATATGCGATGCATGTAATTTTATGCTGTTATTTGCATAAAGAGATGTACCGGATATATTTCCTATTAGTATGTAAAGTGTTAACAGTATGACGTTTCTCATAGTATATTTATTACTGATTGTGGTACAAAAATAATGCTTCGCTTTTAGATTCGATAATACAATCGTTCAAATAATAGCAATATTGTCCTTTTTAGTGGAGGAGGGATTTTGTGGATGAAATGGATATATATTAGAATTTCTATCTTATTTGAAATTTGTTTTTTTCCATAGTTTTGCAACCACGAGTTATAATCTAAAAATAAAGCTATGACACATCAACTGATTAAATTTGCATCAGCTCTTTTCTTTTCTTTTATGGCAATTTCTGCTGTACAAGGGCAAGGTGCTCCCCAAAGTGATAGAGAATATTGGGTACATACGCTATTAAAGATAGCAGATCCGGTTTTGAGTAATTTGAGTAAGGACCAGTTAAAAAAGAATATTCCTGTTGGACGTTCTTCATCTGCGAAAGCTAGTAGCAGGGAGTTTGTTACACATATGGAGTCGGTGGGACGAACAATAGCAGGAATAGCACCATGGTTGGAATTGGGATCGGATAAAACAGCAGAAGGAAAATTGCGTGATAAATATATTAAAATGGTCTGTAAGGGGTTGAAGAATTCTGTAGACCCTCATGCTGATGATTATTTTAATAGTACAGCCACACGGCAGATTTTGGTGAATAGTGCCTTTTTGATACAAGGATTGTTACAGGCACCCACTCAGTTATGGGGAAATCTTGATGATAAGACTCAACAACGTTTAATAGAACAATGGAAATCGACACGTACAATGAAGCCGGGAAACAATAATTGGCTATTGTTTTCTGCGATGGTGGAATGTGGATTGAAAAGTTTCGGCAATGAATGGAATTTTGAAGTAATAGAGAAGGCTATTTCATCACACGAACAATGGTATAAGGGAGACGGAGTTTATGGAGATGGGGAGAATTTTCATTTGGATTATTACAATAGTTATGTCATTCATCCTATGTTGTTACAGGTTTTAAAGGTTGTAGTGAAATATGATTCATCTTATCAGACACTTTTAGACAAAGAGTGGAAACGTTTCGTCAGATATGCGGAAATTCAGGAACGCATGATTGCACCGGATGGAAGTTATCCGGTATTGGGACGTTCAGTAAGTTATCGTTCGGCAGCTTTTCAAGTTCTGGGAGCCAGTGCATTATTTCATCAACTTCCATCAAGTTTAAAAGTAGGCCAAGTACGGGGGGCAATGACTGCCATGTTGAAGCGTTTATTTGAACAGCCGGGTACCTTTGATAAAAATGGTTGGTTAACGATTGGAGTGTGTGGTGAACAGCCGGAATTAGGTGATTCTTATTTATCAACTCCTTGTGTCTATCTCTGTTCTTTAGGTTTTCTTCCTCTAGGTTTGCCGGCAGATGATGTTTTCTGGACAGCTCCTCTTTCCCCGTGGACCAGCATTAAAGCCTTTTCCGGGGAAGAGTTTCCCATTGATAAATTTATGAAACCATAATCAATATACTATAGAATCATGAAAAAGAATATTCTTACCTGTGCATTGTTCCTGTTAATAAGCTTATGTGGTTATTCACAAAATCCATCAGGCTTGGAGGATCGTGCTTATTGGGTTACTGTATTGACAAAAATAGCGGACCCGGTATTAGAAAATATGAGTAAGGGAGAACTGAAGAAGAATATGCCGGTAGAAACTATATCCGGTGCATTGAATCCTCCCAATACACGTACTACTCATTTAGAAGCTTTGGGACGTTTGTTGGTTGGTATGGCTCCTTGGCTGGAGCTTGGCCCTGATGAAACAGAAGAGGGAAGATTGAGAAATAAGTATATACGTCTGATGCTTCTCTCCATAGATAATGGTTTCAATCCCGAGTCTCCTGATTATTTAAACTTTGTGGTGACACGACAACCGTTGGTGGACGCTGCTTTCTTCTGTCAGGGGATATTACGTGCCCCTAAACAAATTTGGGGAAATCTTTCGGACAAGACTCGACAGAATGTATTGAACGCATTGCAGCAGATACGTAAGATAAAACCGATAGAGAGTAATTGGTTATTATTTTCAGCCATGGTAGAAGCTACTTTACTGGAATTAACAGGAGAATGCAATATGGAACCTGTTAACTATGCCATTATGCGTTTCAAGGAATGGTATAAAGGTGATGGATGGTATGGAGATGGGGTAGATTTACATATGGATTATTATAATAGCTATGTGATTCATCCTATGTTATTGGATGTGTTGGAAGTAATGCAAAAGTATGCAAAAGGTGAAGAAGAATTTTATCAGTTGGAGAAAAAGCGCTTTTCCAGATATGCAGAACAACAAGAAAGAATGATTTCTCCGGATGGAGCTTATCCGGTGATAGGCCGGTCAATAGCTTATAGGTTCGGGACGTTTCATGTACTATCCCAAGCTGCATTGAAAGATTTGTTGCCGGTATCGGTTACAAAGGCACAGGTTAGATGTGCTCTGACAGCTGTTATAAAGAAACATATGTCGGTTAAGGGGAATTTTGATGCAGATGGATGGCTGACATTAGGATTTGCAGGTCATCAACCACAGATTGCTGAAAGATATATATCTACGGGAAGTCTCTATCTGTGTACAGCAGCTTTTGCGGCATTGGGGCTTTCTACTATTGATGAATTTTGGAATACCTCGTATGCCGAATGGACTGGAAAGAAGATATGGTGTGGAAATCCAGATGTGAAACTTGATAAAGCTATAAAACCATGAAAACGGAGCTTTTACATAAAATCATTTGGGGCAGTTTATGTCTTTTGATATTCGCATCGAAGGTAGATGCTGGTTCATTAAGAGATATAAATAATATATTATTGGCTGAACAAAATATTCGGGAAGATAATCCTCAATTAGGGCAGTTGGTAGAAACCTTTTTGAAGAATCAGAAGCGGGTAGTTGATTTTCAATCATCAGGATTAGATAATAATGAATATTTGAGATTGATAGAATGCCAGGTTCGTGCATTTGCGTCTTGTCAGGATAAAGTGACGGGAGCAATTATTGATCCAGTCTATAAAATCGAATGGCAATACTCGACTCCTTGCTATGCTTTGTCTATAGGGTTACTGGCTCAAACGGGATACTTGAAAGATGATGCTTTGGTAAAGAGTGGAATAAAGGCTTTGGATTGTTCAGTGAGTGAGATGCATGAGAACAGGTGTGCCCATCACCATGGTGAATTCTTTATTCAGCCTATCATGCTGGCGATGGATCTTTATAAAGGATTGGTTTCTGAAGCACAAATGATTGTCTGGCACGAAAAAATGGCTGAAATTGATCCGTATGTGCTATATCGGGATAACTTGAAGCGTAAAAAAATCTGTTATAATCACAATGTTGTGGCTTTAGCCGGTGAATATTTACGGTTAAAAAAAGGGATTAACGATCACAAAGATTTTTTTCATATCCATCTGGAACACCAGCAGCAATATATGTCTGATTTTGGCTTGTATATAGATAATAAGACTAATCCGCCAATGGTGTATGATGAGTTTACGAGGCAGTTTATGGCTTCTATTTTGGCGGAAGGATATAACGGAACGTTTTTTGATTTTTATTCCCGCAAATTATGTTTGGGAGCATGGACTTCTCTTTTCATGCAATCGCCTTATGGAGAGGTGCCGACAGGCGGCAGAAGTGCTCAACATATCTGGAATGAAGCAGCGGCAGCCGTGACTTATGAGATTTACGCTTCACAATATGCAGCTTTAGGAAAAGAGCAGGAAGCAGGCGCCTTTAAACGAGCTGCGCATTTAGCACTTAGGAGCATCGGAAGATGGATAAGAGAAGATGGAAGCGGATTTATTGTGAAAAACCGTTTTCCTATCGAAGTGATGCATGGGTATGAAAGTTATTCAGCGCAATCACAGTATAATCTGTTGGCATGCTGGCTAATGTGTGTTGCCTATTTATATGCTGATAATTCTATTAAAGAATCTCCGTCTCCGGCCGATATCGGTGGATATGTTTTGGTTATGAAAGACGTGTTCCATAAGGTTTTTGCTAATTCTGGCGGAAACTATGTAGAGTATGAGCTCAGTGGAGATCCTCGTTATAATGCAACAGGACTCATCAGAATTCATCTGAAGAATTCAAACCCACAGCTAGGTCCTTCGGATGGAATTCCCCATAAATGGGATAACAAGAAGAAGCAGGATTTAGGTGGAGAACTGTATGC
>OGZX01001930.1_pt1 | contig 18446 bp, 8 predicted proteins | sample 1576881 | NCBI WGS metagenome assembly OGZX01 (sample SAMEA3541542, study PRJEB24748) | human gut metagenome | biome: human gut; feature: human-associated habitat; material: faeces | place: China | collected 2012
AAGCCGACAACCGGAAAAACAGCTACATCTCGTTCTTAAAAAAAGAAAATGACCTCAATACGTTCCAAAATTCCTTTTTGTGACACCAAAATTCCTCATTTTGAATATCCTTTAAATAATAAATATATTTTTGTGAAAATTCAATAAGTATTGAAGCACATAGTATATCACAAAATACACTATTAGAATCATGACTAGAAAAAACGTTCCTTTTTTTTAGTCATTTTTTGTAAGTATTCTTCTCTTCTTGTCAATCATATATTAGATACTGAATATCATCTTTTTACAATAGAATTATTAATATTCCTTTCTTTTTACATTTCGGCTAAAATCAATGACTAAAAAAAAGGAACATTTTTTTTAGTCATCCCTTCTTTCTCGGCATGCCAATCTACACTGTATATCAACCCATTAAAAACAGAAACAAAATGAAAAAATTATTATTATTCATATTACTAAATTGCCTGGCAACCCTGCATGCGCAAGAACCGCTAAAAACGGACACAATCCCCACGCTGGCTGTCAAAACCAATATCCTTTATTGGGCGACAACCACTATCAACCTGTCTGCCGAGCTGCGCCTCGACGACCGCTGGACGCTCGACCTGGCGGGCAGCTACAATCCGTTCACCTTCGCAAACGACAAGAAATGGAAGCACTGGATGATACAACCCGAAGCACGCCGCTGGTTCAACCGCAGCTTCGACGGGCATTTCCTGGGAGTGCACCTGCACGGCGGGCAGTTCAACGCCAACCGCCTCAACCTGCCTTTCGGCATCGGGGGCGACACGTTTAAGAACTACCGCTACGAGGGCGTCATGTATGGCGCGGGCATCGGCTACGGCTACCGCTGGAACTGGAACCGCCACTGGGCGATGGAGGCGGAGCTGGGCCTGGGATACTTCGGCTTCGAATACGACAAATACGACTGCGAGACCTGCGGCGCCAAACAGGGCAGCGGCCACGAAGACTTCTTCGGCCCCACCCGCATCGCCGTATCGCTGATTTATACAATAAAATAACAACTGACTGATAAAACGATATCAACTATTTATAAACTTAAATAAGAATAAAACAATGAAAAAGAACTATCAAAAATGGCTGGTCGGCGCATTAGCATGTGCCCTGGCAATGCCTTTCACAGGCTGTTCCGGTGAAGATGATCCAACTCCGTCAGTAAAACCGGGAACCGGAGAAACGTTCCAAACCGAAATTTCGATTGCCCTGACCAACGGCACTTCAAAAACTTCGACTAAAGCAAGCGATAAAGAAGTACAAGAGCCAGATAATGGTGTAATCCAATTTAACGGTTTACAGAACATCAAACTGGTATCTTACTCGAAAAATAATTTATCTACAACTAACTATGCAGCGGAAGAAAATTCACAACTAATCACCATCCGAAATTTACAAGACATCGGTTCTGCAACTCAAGGGGCAGATGCTGATAAATACATCAAACAAAAACAAGCTGTCTCTTTAAATGCAGAAACTCAAGGTTTTCTATTCTATGGAGAAAGTGCTTATGATGCTCCTGTGGGTAAAATCAAAACAACTTTCCCTACAACAGATGGTAATAATGTTAGCAGTATCAATTTTGGATTAGTAGAAATTGAAGTGAACGAAAGCAGTTACAAAACTCAAATGGAAAACTATTTGAAAGGTGTCTACACTGCATTATACAACTACAATCCTGCAATCGTTACAAAAGGAAACGAACAAACCACTACTAAATTATATAACTCATTAAACACAGCAGAGAGTGGTTCTTTCATGCAGATTGCTGATTTGATGGCGCAATTGTATGTGCTGGCAGCGAACGATGGAGTTGGAAATAAAGAAGGAGAAGGCACATCAGAAGCAATTAAGGAAGCTATCTATTCAAATAGTAACCAAACAATCTTCACGGAAGAACCTAGTGGTACATATGAAAATGAGGAAATCTCCGATCTCACCTACACCGTTGTTACCAACGGATTAGCAACAGCCTTGACTGACGCTAAAGCTCCGGCTTCAAACTATAGATTGTCTTTCGTAGACCATGGAGAAAGTGGTGATGGTGATTTTCTAACCAAAGATGAAAACACCTACGTTTCTCCGGCTTCATTATATTATTATGTAAATACATATCCGGTTGATTATACACAAGGAACTTTCGAACAGCTTACCTGGAAAGATGGTCTTATAGAAAGTTACAATACTCCATTAGATCTTAAAACCTCACAACCCGGTTTCATCGCCATGGCACACTCTGCCCAATACGCAGTGGGTCGTTTGGATATTGAATTAACATTCGCAGATGAATTAAAAGACCGTAATGACGAAAAATTTACAGAAGGTGGCAATGGTTTGCAACTAAAAGGTGTCATCGTCGGACAACAGAAAGACGTAGCCTGGAACTTCTTACCTCCAACAGCAGCAGTAACAGAAAAGTCTATTTACGATAATACAGTTGGAGACAACAATGATGCCAAAGTGTTAGTATTCCCTACTTCTCCAACTACAAATGAAGTAAAAGTAGTTTTGGAAATGCTGAACAATACTGACAATGCTTTTATCGGTGCAAACGGACAAAAGATACCGGGACACTCAACTTTCTATGTAGTAGCTTCGTTAAATAAAAATAACGCAGATACTGTAGATGGTGTAAATGCTATCTTCCAGTCGGACTACAAAACAACGGCTAAGATGACATTAAAATCATTACAAAATGCCTACAACACCGTTCCCGACTTGACAGCAACTAACCTCGAATTTGCCTTGAGCGTAGATTTGAGCTGGCAGCGGGGTTACACATTTGAAGTAGACATCCAATAACCCCACCCCCATATCGGGCCCGCCCCTTGCCCCTCCGCAAGCGTCGTTCCCGACACGGGGTTCTCCCTTGCCAACCTGCCGGTGTCGTTCCCCGTTCGGGAACAGCGCTTGCAGGTTGGCATACACCATTCCCACCATGGGAACGCCACTTGCACGACTGCAAACACCATTCCGCAACGCGGAAACCATATAAACAATTAACTCATCAACATCATGGGAACATTTTTGCAAATATCAAGCTTTTCAAGACATAATCTCAACAACGCCGAGTACACCAACTTCCTGATGCGCTTCATCAAACTGCTTCCCCTGGTAGCCGAAGAAGAAGATGACCGCCCCGTCATCGAAAGCCTGCAAAACGATGACGAAAAAGAGTTAGGCGCACCGGCACTCTCCGTTCCCGCTGAGATGATTACACGGCTGAAAGAACTCATCGAAAAACTCGTCGACCTCAGCCGCGAAACACGCTCGTACGTCGAACCCGACGAACTCGCCGAAATAGACAAGCAGCGCGACAACCTGGCGGCATACATCGTCAACCGCATCGCTAAATCTGCCACCCTGCCCCTCGAAACGGAGCGCAAGGCGGGCAAGCTGCTCTACAACACCGCCAAGGTCTACCGTAATGTGGGCCGTCTGCCTGTCGCACAGGAAACGGTCACTATCAAAGGAATGCTAGCCGACCTCTCTAAACCTGAATTTGCCGAAGCTATCGCCACGCTGGGACTGCAACCCTACATGGACGAACTGAAAACACAAAATGATATGTACGAACAACTCGTCGCCCAGCGCGATGCCGCACGCTCGACGGCACGCACGCTGGAGTACAGCAAGGAGCTGCGCAAGCAGGCCGACCTGCTCTATGACGACATCACCGACCTGGCATTCGCCAGCAACGTGCTCAAACCCAGTACCGAAAGCACAACTTTCATCAACGACCTTAACTCGCTGACCGCCACCGTACAGGCGGCACGCAACCAACGCTCTTCCGCCCCGGTCAGCAAGACGGAGCCGGGCGAGGGCGACGACAAGCCGGACAAGGATGACGACCGTCCTATCCTCTAACAAGACACACACCACGGGCAACGACATACATGAACATGCCCCGGGCGGCAGGCTTTGCCCGGCCTGCCGCTCACTAGTAAAAAGATGACAAATAACAAAATGAAGAAGAAGACAACAACATATTTGCTATTCGGATGCCTGACGCTGTCGGTATGTTCTTCCTGCATATATGATGACCTGTCGCATTGCGGGAACCTTCATACGCTCTCATACTCCATAATAGACAATACAACGACCGCACGCGACGTCATCCGGGAAGAACTGACAGCACCCGGCACCGAACCCATGGCACAGGAACTGGAGCGGGTGCTCCTCCCCATGTTCAGCGACCAGGCCCACCGCCTCTCGCTGGGTTTCTACCTCACCGAAGGCAGCCTCCACGCAAAAACGGGCCTCAACCCCGGGGGCAACCATCATACGCTGCAAATGCAGCTGCCGCCCGTGGCGCACGAGCATATCGCACTGGCGCACAATGCCGAGGCGTATCCCGTCGAACTGCGGGGTATTGAAGATGCCGACGAGCTGAGTTTCTTTTACAACACCCTCCCGGCGGATACTACGCAGACGGAGATGACGGGCGTCTTCATGGGGCATGCCCTCTTGCCCGCCGAAGCGTCGACCGACACCATCTGCCTGACGATGCAGAATACTGCCGCCGCCATTGTGCTCACCCCCCTCAGTGGCACTCCCTTGGGCGAGGCGGCGATGTACGTGCGCGAGACTGCCATGGGATGTGCCTGTTCCGACAGTCTCTTCCTTTTCGACGGGTCGCCCGTGCTGCGGGGATTGCGCACCGACGCGGGCGGGTTGACGGCTTTCTACAGTGCGGCATTCCCTTCACGCGACGAATCGGCGGCTGCGGCTGTGCCCGACAAGGGCCTTTGGGAGGTGGATATCTACATCCGCATGGACAAGGAGATTACAAAAAATACGCTGCATATCGACCGTCCGCTCCGGGCAGGCATTCCGCAGGTGCTCTCCTTCACGGTCGACGACCGGGGAGAGATTGCTCCCTCGCAAGACGTGACCGTCTCGGTGGAGCTGGATTGGAATCCGGGGTTCGATTTCGATCTGGAATTGTAAGTAAGGGAATAAAATAAAACGAAATATGAATATAAAGAAATATTTAGCAATTGCCCTGGCCGGTCTGCTGACGGCAGGCTGCTCGAAAGAAATCCCCGACGGCAGCCGCAAAGTGGAGGTGCAAATCCGCGTCGTCTCGCAAAACACGACGACCCGCGCCATGGGCGACCCGGGAGATGATTCGGGCGAAGACCTGGAGTGGGACAAGCTGGTGGTGATATTCGGCGGGACAGGAGATGAAGGAATTGTGAAAAAGTTTCTGTCGTATGATGAGTATATGGCTTTGAACCCTGTCAATGAGGCCAACCCTAACGTAAAGATGCTTCCGATGGTTGTGCCCGTAGGAAAGTATCGCATTTATGGGGTTGCTTATATGGAGAAAGAACATTCCGCTTTGCACACCCTATTGAACTCCGCAACAAAAACTGATGATTTTGAGCATCATGCCATTGAAAATAATCCAAGCACAGCAGATAAAGCGTACTTCCTGACGCTTGCCGCCGATGTAACACCCACCGAAGAAGGCGAATATATCGAGGTCGGCGGAGAAGAACAGCGTTCTGCCCACCTGGAAGTGAATCGCCTGGCGGCAAAGATCGATGTGCAGTGGGATGCGCAGGATGCGTATGAAAATGGGTTCACGAACGTGCGTGTTCCGGACTTCTCATTCACCGGACCGGCAAAGGGTTATCTGTTCCCTGCCCTCAACACGGAAGCAGTGGGAGCAGCAGAACCAATAAAATTTGTCAACACCTCCCCCATCAGCCAACGCAACGGGAGGCAATATCATTATACGTTTCTCGATGGTGTAAGCAAACCGTCTTTCTCGTTTTCCATTTCAGCCAATAAAGATCAACAATCGGTTTCCGGTAACTATACATTCACATTCAATCAAACATTGCAACGCCAAAGCTGGTACAAAATCAATGTCACCATCAAAAGCGTAAAAGATGGAAACCATACAATAGACCCCAACAACCCCTAAAACAACAAACAAATGAAACTACATACACTTCAACAACAGATAAACACGGCAGTCCGCCACATGCGCGGTCTGCTGTTTGCCGTTTTATGCCTGTCGGCTACGGTGCCGGCGGCAGGACAAACCATACACTACGTAACTCCAAACGGTCAAGCAGACGAAACCTCTTGGAGCAACACGAAAACGCTCGAAAAGGCACTCGAAGACGCCCAATCCGGCGACGAGATATGGGTGCAAGGCTTCGAGCAAATTAGCAACAAGAGCCAATTATATATGACAACCGGTAACGGCTTCACGCTCCCTGCCGGTGTCAAGCTATACGGCGGCTTCAAAGGAAATGAAACAAGTATCAACGAGCGGCAAACCTCCGGCAAACTGTCACGTATGACCTACCGCTCCGTCCTGACGGGTGCCTTGCAGGGCGACAATGAGGTAGACAAAACCTTCCTGATTTTCCCGGAGAACACCCAGCGTAACGGCAACGCCACCCACGTCCTTTCCATCGACCTGGGCGACGGGAAAAATACGGGCAGCGCCCCGACCGTTGTCAACGGCTTCACCATCACCGGCGGACATGCCGACGGCACCGACGAATACGGCGGCGGTATCTTCATCACCAACACCACCGGCCAGGGTGTCAACTACTACCAAATCAAGCAATGCGTCTTCTTCAACAACTACGGGACGCTAGGTGGCGCCATCTACGTAGATCCTAACACGCTTAACAATACAAACAACAACACCTCCCTCATCAGCCACTGCGAATTTTTCAACAACGCCGCGGGCAACCGTGTGGCACTCGCCAACTCGGGCGGTGCCATCTACCTGGGCGGTACGGGCAAGGTGGTCAACTGCTCCATCTTCAACAACGAGCAGGGCGGGATACGCCTTTCTGCCGGTGCAAGCGTAATCAACAGCACCGTCGTACGAAATACGGGCGGGGGTATCGATGCCATCGTCCAAACAGACCGGTCCGCCACCGTCTCGAACACGGTAATCTGGGGAAACACATCGCTCTATTCCCAATATGAACCCAAGTTCCAACACTGCGCTGCGCACGAATTTGAGGAAAAGGAGAACAGCCAGGGCAACATCTACGTCAGCGACAAGAACAACGACAACAATCAGGCTTCGCCTTTCTTCTCCTCGCCCTCGACACGCATCGGTTTCGACATTAGTTTCTCCTGGCAGAAGAACGCCTACCCGCTTTGGGAATGGGAACCTACCCTCGGCTCCGCATTCATCGACAAAGGAAACGACACTTTCTATGATGCAACCGACCTGCAAAGCAGCACCGACCTGACGGGCGACCCGCGCATCGTCAACACCATCGATATCGGCTCCTACGAATACCAGCAAATCAACGAGGCACGCATCCGCTACGTGAGGCCAGTCGCAACAGGCAACGGCGACGGCTCCTCCTGGGAGCATGCCTCCGGTAACCTGCAAGAGATGATCAACGAATTATACGATGACGGCACGAAGGGAGCCGGTGAAGTCTGGGTAGCCGCAGGCGAATATGTACCGAAACACTACCTGCCCGGCACGGAACTACCCAACACCCAAAACTCCAGCAACCAGTACCTCTCTTTCTACATGCGCGACGGTATCAGCGTATACGGCGGATTTGTAGGAGACGAAACATCTCTGCAAGACCGTCAGACAAAAGAAGACGGCCTTCCGTGGGAATTTAAGCACCAGACCATCCTGCGCGGTTACCGCAGCACAGGCGTTGACGACAGCGGCCTACTGAGCTGGAACGAAACCACCAAACGCTGGACATTGAGTGCCGGCGAATCGGCCCATGTGGTCTGGTTTGCTCCCGAACCGGAAGAAGACGGCATGACGATAGGCAGCTTCAAGCATACCACCCGGCTCGACGGCGTGACCATACAAGGCGGTAATGCCCCGCAAATCTACGCCACCGGAGGCTACCGAATCGGCCACGGAGCCGGTGTCTACCTTGCCGTAAACGCAGAGCTGCACAACAGCATCGTGCGCAGCAACGTGGCAAAAGGCAACGGCGGCGGTGTCTACATTGCCGGCGGCCGCGTCCACACCTCGCTGATTTACAACAACAGCGCCGATGCCAACGGCGGAGGCGTGTATATGGAAAACGCAGGGATCGTGTTACGCTCGGCCATCGTCAACAACGCTTCCCTCAATGGCGGGGGCGTGTACCTCGACCATACGGGCAACTACCTCGACGGGGAGCCGCATCCGGAATACCTTATCCTCACGACCTCCGTGGTGAGCAACAACACCGCCACCGGCAACGGGGCGGTCTATTGCAACAAGGGAGGCGTTATCCTGCAATCGACCATCACCAACAACCACAACCCTTCGCCCATCGACGCCGCCAACCCGGACTCGCCGCAGACGGGCGGTCTCTACCTCAACGGATACGGCCAGACCATCAACTCGATTGTCTGGAACAACCGCTTCGGGACCGGGAACACTTCGCGCCACATCCCGATGTTTGCCAAAGACCCGACAACCTCCACAGTGCGCTTCTACAACACTGCCGTGGCAGGCATAAACAACGCGGTGTGGAACAACACGCTGCAACAGGATCTCCTTGCGCTGGCGGACGAAAACAATTCCTCCGAGGAAGGGGAAATATATCCGCAGTTTGAACCCGATGGCAAAACATTTACCAGCGACGAGCTATTGCTTACGACCTTCGGCGTGCAACCTGACTGGCGAGAAATCGATTACTTCTGGAAGCCGGCACGAGGCTCGAACCTGCGTGCGCGAGGCATGGTATTGGGCAACTTCCCCGAAGAAATCGTCGTCTCTCCCGAGCTGGATTTATGGGGCGACCTGTTCTTCCAAAAGCCTGCACTGGGGGTTTCGGAGATTCAAGCGACAAACATACAGCACATAGTGATAGATAGCGATATCTGGCGCATCTACGTCGACGTGGAATGTACAAACCCGGAACACAACGGCATCAGTTGGGCAAACGGCTACCGTTCCATCAATGAGGCGATCGAGTATTTCGTCTCACATTCAAACGACCCCGATGCCAAAGATAAGACCTTCGAAATCTACGTACTGGAAGGCACCATCGAACCGCGCTTCAGCTTCAGCGACCTCGACCCGAAGACAGCGACCATCAATATCCTGAAGATGCCGGGCGAACAGACGCTCCATCTGAAGGGAGGTTTTATGCGCGAATCCGATGCTGAGGGCGACGCACGTCCCTACAACCCGACACTCTACCGCTCCTTCATCGACGGCAACGTGAAGGCGAACGAGCTGGCAGACGGCCTCTACCACAACATCGTAGTGGCAGACGGTGCGAATGCCGTCATCGAAGGCTTCCACGTCATCAACGGTTATGCGGAAGGCAACGCCAAAGTGAAACGCGGCGCTGGCTTGCTGATCGGTGTCGATGCAACCGTCGAAGTAAAAGACTGTATCTTCGAAAACAATACCGCCGCAGAAAATGCAGCCATCGGCCTGGTAGACAATGCCAACGGTTCTAAGCTGAAGCTCACCAACTGCGTCATCAACAACAATACGAATACCGACGAAACTACTCCTATCCTCCCGACCGAAAATGCTGTCACCCTGCTGCATTGCACGGTCGTGAACAACATAGGAACTTCCACCACTACCGGCACCAACTCCTTCAGTGCCGGCAACACGAGCGGCAATAGTCTGAGCGATTTAGCTATCACCTCAGCCAACTTCGCCAACCCGACCAATGCCCCGGGTGCCACGCTCGGCTTCGATACTTATCTGGGCGGTTATTCCAACTTCCGCCCGCTGACAAGCTCGGTAGAAGCAGCCGGCGCAATCATCAATAAAGGAACCAAAGTCGCCGACCCTGCATTGGATATTGCCCAAAACGCCCGTGACTTGGGAGGTATTCCGGACTTGGGGGCGTATGAGGCGGAGTTGCCTAAGAGTAGAAATGTGATTTATGTGAGGGTAGACGGGAAGGGTCAGGAAGGTTTTTCATGGGATGATGCATTGAATGACATCAATGCTGCTGTGAGAAAAGCCGAAAGCATAGATTTAGGAACCAAAGAAGTAACCTATATTAAAAAAGACGGGGTAGCAACGACTAAAACGGTAACAATACATCCCGAAGTATGGGTAGCAGCCGGTACATATAAAAGTGACCCCTCTAATCGAGAACCTGCCTGCTTCATTATCAAAGAGGGAGTAAATGTTTATGGTGCGTTTCCTGCAACAGGAAATCCCGGCATGGATGACAGAAAGCCTTTGGATGAAACAAGCGAATATCAGACCATTCTTGAACCTAAGACAGTGGTAGAGGGACAAATTACGGATTATATCGACTACGCATCTGATGAAACCGGAGGTCTCAACGGTATCCATTCAGAGAAAACAACAATTTATATCCGACGGGTACTCGCCCAGGAAAACAAATACAATCCTAAACGCTTTAAGGAATCCGATACAAACACAGAAACGGAATACTATTGGCGCAAAGGATTCGACACGCCTACGGAATGGGACGGTTTTACAATCCAAAACGGTCGTATAGATTTGCGAAGTACGACTGACGATGGCGGAGCCGGTGCCCGCATCTATGAAAACGTGACTCTTAAAAATTGTATCATACAAAAGAACAAGAGTACACTGACTCACATAAACAGAAACAATTCAGACGCTTCAAGTACACATAAACCCGACGGACGTGGAGGCGGTGTATACAGCTTAGGCGGAACCCTAATCAATTGTTATATACGTAACAACGAATTAGGAGCCTGGAACAACGCAAGCGGTTTTTGGAGAGAAAATGGAGCTATGTACGGAGGAGGCATCTTCTGTAATTATTCCACTTTATATAACTGCATCATTGCAGACAATGTCATTCATGGTAATTTTGCCGACGGGGCCGGTGTCTGTCTTGAAGTCGGAGAGTTTTTCAATAATACGGTGGTAAGAAACAAGGTAGAAGGAGGAAAGGATCGTGCCTGTGGCGGTCTTCGTGTTTGGGTGGGAGAGACAAACACAAACGAAGGACAAGCTTTAATATATAATTCAATCATACTGGAAAACGAAGGATTTGGAAGCTTGAATGGTAATGAAAATGTTGCTGTTTCTAAGGATAAAGGAAAAATATCGTTATTCAATTGTATACTAGACAAAACAACCGGTTGGGGCAATGCAATAACTTTGAACGAGTGCAAAGCAGAAAATTCTTTAAAAAATATTATGGACGACAATTATCAACTGACACAGAGTAGTGCTGCCCTCAATATGGGTCGCAATACTTTCACAACAGAAAAAGTAATTGTACCGAGACCGAATAGTAGTAATGTGGATGATATGAAGCCAGGGGAAGGTTTATCTAATATTTCTTATTGGTCAAATTATAGTTATGTAACGATCGATAACGACGTCAACCTCTTCGACTACACCGACATGGATTATACCGACCGTGTCAAAGACTGTACAGTAGATGCCGGTGCTTACGAACGCAGCAATGAGGATAATATACAAGACAACAACGGCGTTTACTACGTCACCATCCCCGGCAATGGTCTTGCCAACGGCTCGTCTCCGGATAACGCAGCCTGTCGTATGAAGTTGCAGGAGATTCTGTATGCAGCTGGAGAGCGTGCTGCTCTAGGAGAAACAGCCATCGTCAAACTGGCAGGCTACGAAAACGCCACCAGCGGTGACACGAATACCGACAATATCTATTGGGCAAACACCCTTTACGACCCGAACGACCCGCAAAGCTATACCTTCGTTATCCCCTACGGCGTAACGGTGATGGGTGGCTATACGGAAAATTTCACCGAAGGTGACAACCGCGATGCCGCCCGGTACATGACCGTCCTCTCACCTATCGCCATCAAAGGCGGACAGACAGTGAACGGCTACCACGCCGTCACCTTCGGCGAACCCAATCCGAGTACAACCGCCAAAACCGGAGCCACCATCATCGACGGCCTCTACCTGGAAGGCGGACGTGCCACTTCGCAAGCCGGTGTCGGCAACTCCAAGACCCGCGGCGGAGGAGCCATCGTGCCTGCCTACGCCCACGTGCGCAACTGCGTGGTCCGCAACAACGAAGCTATTCAGGGAGGCGGTCTTTATGTATTGCCCGGAGGCCTGGTGACGGGATGCGGCGTGATGGAAAACAAAGCCGATGAAGGCGCAGGTATCTATCTGGATAATGATAATGCCAAAGATGAGAACCGTTCGCTCATAGTTTCCTCTACCTTGGCTGCAAACACAGCTAGCCAAATAGGCGGCGGTATCTACCTGGAAGATCAGGCAGGCTGCATAATCAACACCGTCGTTTGGGGAAACACCGCCCCGTCAGGCAAGAACGTCAGCGGCGACTTGTCTACTGCGTTTGGCAACGATCTTCTGAGAGCCATCGTAAGCGAAGCCGGGGGTTCTAATGGAGGTACAGAAATCGCCGACGGTAAATTCTACCCCTTCAACAACTGTTACGTAGAGACCTACGAAATGCCGGGTAACTTCTTGAACTATTCGATGGAAAGCGACGAGGCCCTCTATTTCGCCAACTATTATCGCCCGAAAGCCTACTCGGTCTTAATCAACGGCGGTCCTATCACAGCCTTCCAAACAGCAGGCGAAGAGATAATTCAAGTGGCAAAATACGACATGCAGGGAATCCCACGCGCCGATGAAAGTGAAACACGCGTCGATGCCGGAGCTTATGCGTATCAGGGCGGTAATATGAAAATGCCAAATAATGAAAGCGAAATTGTACGCCGTATCTTCGTCTCTACCGGTACACGGGTTTCGTTGACAGCAGGAAGCGATGAAAGCGACTATTTAGGCCGTTCTTTCCATACCTCCCTTACGCATCTGGACGATGCACTGGCGTATATCAAGCAGGTAAGGGAGCTTGAGAGTGGAAAATACTCCGACATTCCTTTCGAAATCTGGATAAGCCAAGGTACCTACAAACCGACCTACCGCCGTACGGATGCCAACACTGAAACAATTGACCAGCGGCAGAACTCATTCGTTATCCCCGATAACGTCAAGCTGTTCGGCGGATTTACGGGAGATGAGAATTATGCGTATGGTATTGAAACAATTCCGGCAACAGGAACAGCAAACGGCATTACTGTTGAGAACATCAACGATAATTCTAAAGTCACAGCCAAGCTCAACGCACGTGATCTCGGCGACCAGAACAGCAACAACCTGCTTGAACCCTGGGAGCTTGCCAACCAGACAATCCTCTCCGGAAAGGTGAACGTTTCTTCCACTGTAAAGAACGTGTACCATGTGCTCTACAGTTCGGCAACGGCAACAACAGCGACTGGCGTAACGCTCGACGGGTTGACCGTACAGGACGGGGAGACTTTGAATGAAATAAAGATTACAACTTCAGAGACAGGTAACCACACCAGCAACGAAGTCGGCTTCGGAGGCGGTATCTATTCAAACAATGTGCCTTATACACTGGTTCGCTGCCGCCTGCTCAACAACAAGGCTATGCGCGGCGGAGCTATCTACGTGCGCAACGCAACGCTGAAGCTATTCGGCACAATCCTCTCGGGCAACGGTACGGTCGATAATCCGATTGGTACAGAAGAACCCCGTGGAGGCGCCGTCACCGTTATAGCAACCGGAGGCGGAAATCCCCAAGCCGCCCTCTACGCCGCCAACACCCTTTGGGCAAACAACGAGTCGGAAGGTTACGGCGGTGCCCTGTCTGTCTACGGCAATACAACCGTCAACCTAATCAACAACACGATTGTACGCAACAAGGCAGCCGATTATAGCGCGTTGTATAGAACAGGAACTACCGGAACCTCTACCACGACCATCACCAACACGGTTTTCTGGGGGAATGAAGGAGGTAGCTATTTGTTGCCGACAGATACAAAAGTCACCTATTCGGCTGCTGAAATCTTCACGGATAATTCGGATAACAATATCCAGCTCAACACAGAAAACATGGCAGCCAACGGCCCGCGTTTCCGTGCGCCTTCAGACAAGGCAGGACTTGACGGATATAGCGTAACTGCCCTCTGGAATCCGGGAGCTATTTCCGTGCTGACGGATGGTGGAGATGGGTATGAACCTTTTAATGGTGCCCCAACAGGGACTTATGAAGAGTGGTGGGGACCAGGAACTGCTAATGCTACAGATTATAAAGAGATCTATATCAGCGGTGTCAACCGCTATATCGGTCCACCTACCGACCATCAAAATCCGTCTCCCAATAAACCTATCGACATCGGCTTCTACGAGTATCAATACCCGCAAAACCTAGAGAACCGCGATGTTGTCTACGTTGCCACCGAAGATGCCGGACTTGGAGACGGTTCCAGCTGGGAAAATGCAACTTCTAATTTCCAAGGAGCACTCTCCGCATTAAGCAACCCGGCAAGTACTAATACAAAGGGGCTGAAAACGATTTACGTCAAAGCCGGTGAGTACACTGCCCCGCGAGTAGGAGATGGTGGAGAAGTATTCAGTTTCTCACTTAACGGAGAATCTAAATTTTTAACATCATTGACCATTCTCGGCTCCTGCACGGGTAGCGGCGATATACAGGATTTCAGCAAACCGTCAGTGATAACCGTCAATCCAAATTCGGCGGGCAAAACTCAAACCTTGTTGAATTGCACCACCAACGGTAAAAACCTGCACATCGAAGGCTTCACCCTTCTGAATGATGGAACGCAAAATGATAACAATGAGATAGGTATCAAAGCCAACACTTCCGGCGGCGGTAACCTGACGCTGAAAAACATCGCCACCCGCAACAACAGCGGCACAGGTATCGACATCTCCGAGGGTGGAACCGTCTTGATAGCCAACACACTGTTTGCAGATGGAGGAATAGGGTTGAAAGCCGGTAGCAATACGACTGTGGTTAATGCTACGTTTGCTAATAATGGAGTAGATTACGATAATAGTGGCACTATTCCAACGATTTACAATACGGTTTCTTGGAATGAGAATAATACATTAACGTCTTCTTCGGACGACGGGAATGTTGCTATCGCCCAAAATATCGACAACAACGACCCGCAATCCGGACCGAACTTCGTCGACCCCAATAATAATGATATAGCGAAAAGGGATTACAGCATCCGTCCGAGTATGTCTTTATTAGATAAAGGTAAGGATGAGAAATACAAAAATACGGATGGTTTAAATCCAGATGACCGCGACCTCGCTAACAACCCCCGTTTCTCCGGAACGATTGATGTCGGTGCGTATGAGTTTGCTTCCGAACTGAGCGAAATCTTATATGTAAAACAGGGCATTGCAGCCGGTGACGGCAAATCGTGGGATAGTCCGCTGTCAGACTTGCAATCTGCCGTCAACCTGGCCGGTGTCTATAGTAGTAGTCAAGCAGGAGGCGATGGGACAACGAAAGTCGGCTACGTATTTGTCGACAGAGAAGTAATTACAACCGACTTGAAAGTGCCGTTTGCCAACGTCAAAGTGTACGGTGGCATGAATGGTGAAACAGGAAAAACTCCAACCGAGATTTTGTCTAAACGCTTGGGTACGCTGGAAAGTGACAAACACTCGACCATCAACGGCCTAAGTATAACGGCAGATGCCGTAGTGGACGGCTTCGAAGTGACAGGCACAACAACTGTCGATGCGGGCGTATTGTCTACTTCGGTTGTTGTTACAAAAAATGTTACTGGAACCAACGGCACTCTCTACAATTCATTGGTAGATGGTACCGTGAGCTGCCCGGCTGTCAATGTGACTGCGACCGGAAGTATCACTAACACGCTCAGTATTAACAACCGTGCTTCTGCCACCAAAAACAAATATTTCAACGATGAAGACGGCTATTGGAAGTATCAGTTGGAAGAGAGCGATAATAACAACTTGGATCAGGCAGAAAGTAGTACAATTACTACATACATTGATAAAGTCGGCCACTCCTGTGACCTCGCCGGAAACTCACGCATCCGTCGTAACGTAGACAACGGCTGCTTCGAAACCTGGCTGGTAACGGCAGACCAAACTGTCACCGACAGCGACTACCCTCACGGAAAAACCGCTGTCTATGTCAATGCCAGTGTCGAACTCATACTAGACAAGGAATATACCGAAATAAATCCATTCACCCCCGGCTTCCTACTGCTCAAACACAGAGCCGGTTTACGCGGGAACGGCCAAAGTATCGACTTGGACAACTTAGCCGTCGAACGAACGGTTGAAACAGGAAAGGTTGACCTGGCGTATGTGCCGTTTATAGTGACTCGGGTAGAGAATCCCAATGATGTTTCTATACAAGAATATGACGGAGAGAAACGTGCAGAATATACTTTCAAATTCAGCGAGACCAAATCTGAAGCATGGGAAAGTGTAACAACTCCGGCAGAAGGCGTTCTTTTGGACAACACAACTGGAACAGCTTCTGCTTCTGTCCGTTTCTATGGAAACAGCTATAAGGAAGGTAATAACGAGCACAAAAACATTACCTTGACACAGCACAACCATACAAACTGGGGAGGTGCATCCGGCGAACGATTCACCCACAAGGAAAACATGGGTTGGAACCTGACAGGTTCCCCCTACCTCTGTGCCATGAACTTCAGTGATATGAAATACGGACGGGTTATCTACACGGTTGCTGATAAAACGTATAAGTCCCTACAAACCTGGAACGAAGAAACCGGAGTTACTGTTTCAGGCTCCCTGCCCGCCGGTGATGCCTTCTTCACACAAACGGCAACATTGAAAACGGAGGAGTCGATTCCCGTAGAGGCACCCTCCGCCCCTGCTGACGAAAACACGCTCCGTAGCGGTAACCTCGCCATCGGCATCTCGTCCGCCCTCACCCGCAGCACAACGGAAGAAGACGTGATCGAGCTGACTGCCGTGCCGACACCCGAGGCATCGTACGACTTCGACATCGCCACCGACGGCGTGAAGTGGATGAGCTACGCAGAGGAAGTCCCGCAGATTTACATCGCACGCGACGGCGGACGCTATTCGCTCCTCTCGGCTGTCGACGAAAAAGGTATCCTCGACCTGGGCGTGCGCATCGGCCGCGAAGGAAGCTACACGATTGCCTTGCCTGATGACTGTCCGGCGGACGCATACGACAGTGTCATCCTGCAAGACCTGCATGCGGGCAAGTCGGTAGACCTGAAGAACGGCGGCTACACCTTCTCCGCCCTCCGCTCCGGCGAGGTGGAAGGTCGTTTCCGTCTGAGCTTCAACGGAACGGTCGGCGAAGTACTGTCGGAAATACAGGCCTACCGGAAGGCTCCGGGCAAAGTCGTCGTCGAAGGTCTGCCGGAAAAGGCAATCGTCAACTGGTATGACCTGTCCGGACAACGCCTGTTCAGCCATCCGGCCACCAACTACCGTGAAGAGTACGACCTGCCCGGCTACGTAGTCATACTGGAAGTAATCGACAAAGAGGGTAAACGCCTGGCATCCCTCAAGGTGTCTGTCCGCTAACATACACCTATAAGTCAGCCTTAAAGAACGCTGATGACACAGAAGACGCTCGCAGATTTATGGATGGAAATCCTATCGTCTGCGAGCGTGTATATTTTGTATCATCACATTTTGCAGGAAAGACAACCGCCAAGTCCAAAAGTTTCCCTACTTTTACACCTTACTTTTACAAACACGAATAAACAGAAGATCATGAAAATAACTATCATCGGAGCCGGAAATATCGGTGGTGCTATCGCCCGGGGACTGGCAAAAGGAAATATGTTCAAAGCATCGGATATCACCTGTACGGCACAGTCGCAAGCAACGTTGGACAAAATGAAAGCAGCCAATCCTGATTTCGTGTTGTCGCTCAACAACATCGAAGCAGTTAAAGGAGCAGACATCATCGTCATTGCGGTAAAGCCCTGGCGGGTGGAAGAGATCATCGACCAGGTAAAAGGAGTGCTCGATTACGACAAACAGATCATCGTTTCAGTGGCTGCCGGCATCACCTTCGATACACTGAATTCTTATCTCACCAAAAATACCAGTTACGAAGACTGGGTAACCCCGGCTCTTTTCCGTATCATGCCTAACACGGCTATCGAGGTACTGAGCAGTATGACTTTTGTCTCCGCCCATAACGCGACACCGGAACAGAGCGAACTGATTATCAATATATTCAATGAGCTTGGTAATGCCATGTTGGTTGAAGAGCGCCTGATGGGTGCCGGTACGGCTTTGGCTTCCAGCGGTATAGCTTTCGCCCTTCGTTATATCCGTGCCGCCATCGAAGGTGGCGTCGAATTGGGTTTCTATCCGAAGCAGGCACAGGAAATCGTTGTCCACACCGTAAAAGGAGCAACCGACCTGCTATTGGAAAACAAAAGTAACCCGGAAATGGAAATCGACAAAGTCACCACTCCTGGCGGTATAACAATCAAAGGGTTGAATGAAATGGAACTATCCGGTTTCACCTCTTCTGTCATCAGAGGATTGAAAGCCAGTAAATAAAAAGAGAATTATAAATTGATTCAGAATTTGTCAGATATGAGCTATCTTTCTTTACAAGGCGTTGCCTTGTGCCGCA
>OGZX01001931.1_pt1 | contig 18434 bp, 17 predicted proteins | sample 1576881 | NCBI WGS metagenome assembly OGZX01 (sample SAMEA3541542, study PRJEB24748) | human gut metagenome | biome: human gut; feature: human-associated habitat; material: faeces | place: China | collected 2012
CACTGTTTGAGCACGCAAAGCGTGCGAGTTTGGTTCGCAGTTCTGACAATAGGCGACGCAAGCCCACGAACAAAGGATTTTCTCCCAAATGCGCATCTGTAATGCGCACCGGCGGCTTTCGGACCCTATTGAACTAAATCCCAATTTCCCCCCATGCAGCCGTTAGTCTTCCAGATTCCACACTCACAAACTACACATCCAGACAGCTTCCGCCTATAAATTCCCTTAAAATAGAGTTTTTCGGTATATCTTCGCTGCTGACACCGATAAAATAATCCAAGAATTTAAGGAGACGCTTTGCCTCTGTATATTCCGGACAGTTTTTTGGAATACCAAAAAGCAATGGTTCCACATACTGCTTTAACACAGCCAGTTCATAGATCAGAGCTGAATTAAACATAGCATCTGCCTCTTCCTGATATGGGAAAATGTTTTCCTCTTCTCCTTTTCGCACAGACGGCCACATACGAATGGTATCCCGGGCAGAAGTTCCCCTTGTCCTTGCATCCCGGATCATACGGCGCAGCAGACGTCCGTCTGTAGTGGGAATACGATTATGCTCGTCAATATTTAACTGGGTAAGAGCACTTATGTAGATCTTAAACTTACTCTCTCTTGGAAGAGAATATGATAAACGGTCATTTAAACAGTGGATCCCCTCGATCACCAGAATATCCTCTTTTCCCAGCTTCAGGAAATCACCCTTGTACTCCCGTTCTCCTTTTTTGAAATTATAATAGGGCAGTTCCACCTGCTCTCCTCTTAAAAGAGCCTGCATATCCTGATTGAACTGCTCTACATCCAGACATTCAAGGATCTCATAATTATAATTGCCATTTTCATCCCTTGGGCTGTCTATCCGGTTTACAAAATAGTTATCCACTGCAATAGGGTGCGGTTTTAATCCAATGGCCTCTAACTGCACTGACAGTCTATGTGAAAATGTAGTCTTTCCTGAAGAAGACGGACCTGCGATCATAACGATCTTAGCTGTTTTCCGTTCTGCGATCTGAGCTGCGATCTCTGCAATACGCTTCTCCTGAAGAGCCTCCTGGATCAGGATCAGGTGAGACATATCTCCTTCTGCTATCTTGTCATTTAAAGCTCCTACTGTCTCCAGATCCAGACGTTGTCCCCATAGTGAGGAATCTGCCAATGTATGAAACAGCTTTGGAAGAGGGGCAAATTGCGGCAGCACTGTAGGCGCCAGCATCGATGGCAGCATAAGCACAAAGCCATATTCATACAGCTTTAAATCGAAATAACGGATGTATTTCGTATTTGGAACCATATATCCGTAAAAATAGTCCTCAAACCCGTCAATACTGTAAACATTGACTCTGGACACACGACGATAGCGGAAGAGACGTTCTTTATCATACATCCTGTGCCTGTGAAAGCGTTCTATGGCATCATCGGTAGAAATACTGCGTTTTAAGATCGGGATCTCTTGATCTACGTATTCCTGCATTTTAGCTTTCACCTGTTCAAGAAGCTCCTGGTTTAATGTAAAATTTCCTCTTGCTTCTACAAAAAAACCTTTTCCAATGGAAAAATCCACAATAACTTTCTCCACATTTTCAGGACCTGCCACTGCGTAAAAAGCTTTCAGCATCAGAAGGGTGGCACTTCGCTTATAAGCGGAAATTCCCGGTTTTTGCCTTGCTGTGATAAACTGAACTTCTCCTTCCCGTATTTTTTCCTGAAGTTCCTGGAGTTTTCCATTTACCTGCACTAATAATATCTCATCCGCGTACTCTTTCTGATACTCTTCTGCTACCACCTGCCAGGTAACATCTTCTGAATATGTTTTTATCTGTGTATCTATCTTCAGCTGGATCATAGACACCTCCTTTTTATATGAAATGTTCTCCCGGAATCTTTCTATACCTGATTTATGAGAAGATTTTTTGCCAGTTATACCAGAATTTCTGAGAGACTGCGTTGCATCCGCCTCTGAAATTCAGGCATGACTGGCAGAAACTCAGCCACAAACACAGGTGCATGTTGAACTCCGGGAGGACATTGTCCATCAGCTGCACAAAGACAACAATTATAAAAGAACAGTTGGCCATGCAGATGGAGCTGTAACGACCTCCACATCCGATGGCAGGTTTTTTTTCAGATATCCAGCCATATACTGGATAAAAATGTGCTCCATTCCATAGTGCCCTGCATCGATCACTGCCATATCTCTGGCTGCTGCATCAATTCCCTGATGATGACTGATATCCCCTGTTACCAGTGCCTTTGCACCTGCGTGGATAGCTTCTTCGATAACGCTTCCGCCTGCACCTGGACAAAGAGCCACTTTTTCTATTTCCATGTCCATCAGTTCTTCTCCATATACCAGCACAAAAGGAAGATCAAAAGCCTGTTTAACTTTTTCAGCCAGAGCTTTTACAGTCAGCTTTCCTGCCAGATTTCCTGTTTTTCCAATTCCATATGCCACAGGATTTCCATTTATTTCCATATTTCCCATACACTCTAACGGCTCTGTATCCTTTAAAGAAAGCCGTTCAGCTGCCAGGTCTGCCATACAACCGGGAGCTGCATCAAAATTTGTGTGCATGGCATAATAGGAAATATCTGCCTGGATCAATTTTACTAGACGTCTGGTAATGAAATTCTGGTCATTCACTTTTTTGATTGCTTTAAAAATAAGGGGATGATGGGTCAGAAGCATATCTGCTCCCCCTTTAATGGCTGCCTCAACCACCTGATCTGTGGCATCTAAGGCAATATAGATTTTTTTTACCTCTTTATCACTGCGTCCTGCTAATAATCCCGGATTGTCCCAGTCGCAGGCACAGCTTTCAGGAGCCAGTCTGCCTAATACCTCTATCACTTCACTGCATTTCATCTTGCGCCTCCCTGATACATAAAAGTTCTTCTTTTAAAGTCCTGCAGGCTGCTGTCTGTCCTGCAGTCAGCTCTTCCTCTTTTTTTCCTGCAAAGCCCTTTAAGATCCCTTCTACTCTTTTTTCTTCTTTTAAAAGATACTGCTTCAAAACAGCATCCCTACGCCTGATCAGAACAGCCCCAAAACGATATTCCGGAACTGTTTCACAGCTTACGATATCCTTTCCTTCTGTACCAACCCCCGCTTTTAGCACTGTATAAAACTTTCCTTCATCCAGTATCATGGCTTCATCTTCAATAAAAAAGCCATTTTTCTTCAGATAACGGCGGAACTTCTCCAGATCTGACTGGGGAGAAAAGATCCAATGTGGGATACTGCCCCATAATTGCTTTCCATTCTCTAAAATGCTGATCTCCAGCTCTCCACCCATTCCTGCGATAATGACCGTATCAGCTTCTCCGGCATATAATTTTTCCAGTCCATTGCTTAAACGGGTCTCTATGGAAATAGCAGCATCTCCTGCATCCCGTCTGTATTCTTCAATATGTTCATCCGCTCTTGCTAACGGTCCTTTTCTCACATCCATAGCCAGTGCACTTTTTATTTTTCCTGTTTCTGCCAGATAAATAGGCACATATCCATGATCTGTTCCAATATCTGCGACCCGGCTTCCTTCCGGTACAAAAGAAGCCACCAGTTTTAACCGTTCTGAAAGGCGAAGCCTTGTCTTTTTTGTCTCGCTATTGTTAATTTTATCCGTCATATCCGTCCTGTTCTTTCTATACTGTATATATTGATGTTGGGGGCAAACGATATTTTGACCCATCAGCTTTCCAGATAATCCTTTAATTTCCGGCTCCTGCTTGGATGGCGCAGTTTGCGAAGAGCTTTATCCTCGATCTGGCGGATCCGTTCTCTGGTTACATGAAACTTTTTTCCCACTTCCTCCAGCGTTCTTGCCTCACCGTCATACAACCCAAAACGCAGGGATAATACCTGCTGTTCTCTTGGTGTCAGTGTTTGTAATACTTCTACCAGCTGCTCATGCAAAAATACAAAGGATGCCTCGTCCTGAAGAAATGACATTTTTTCATCCTGTATAAAATCCACCAGATGACTATCTTCTTCCTCTCCAACCGGTGTTTCAAGAGACACCGGCTCCTGAGCCATATTTAATACTTCTTCTACTCTTTTCACCGGCATATGTACCTGGTCTGCTATCTCCTGAACTGTAGGCTCCCGCCCCAATTCCTGAATAAGCCGTCTGGAGCTTCGCATCACCCGGTTAATGATCTCCACCATATGGACCGGAATACGGATAGTTCTGGCCTGGTCTGCAATTGCCCTTGAAATAGATTGACGGATCCACCAGGTAGCATATGTACTGAAGCGGTAACCTTTTTCATAGTCAAACTTCTCCACAGCCCGCATCAGCCCCAGATTTCCTTCCTGGACCAGATCTAAAAATGCCACTCCACGCCCTGCATAATGCTTGGCAATGCTCACCACCAGACGCAGGTTAGCCTTTGCCAGCTTTTCCTTTGCCTCTTGGCTCCCGGCCTGTATCTGTATGGCCAGATCCAGCTCCTCTTCCTGAGTCAGAAGAGATATCTTTCCAATTTCTTTTAAATACAGACACACCGGGTCTGCCTGATCCCATGCCCCTCTTTCTGCCTGAGCCATCTTTTCTGCCAGTTCCTTTTCTGGCTCTGTTTCAGGATCATCCGGCTCTTCTTCCCCATCTAATATCTGTACCTGATTTTCTGCCAGTATGTCAAGAACACGGTCCAGCTCCTCCTCTTTCAACTCTTTTGGTTTGAAATACCGGAAAACATCACGGTACTCCACCTGACGTTTTCCGGTACCGGCATCTGCTAAAAGCCGGGCTATTTTCTCCTTAAAGCTTAAAGATTCCTCTCTGTGCGTTCTTTTCATCAGGCTTCCTCCTTAAATCAATCCAAAGATATATGCAGCTGCTTTAACGCTGCCTGCTGCTTTATGATCTCCTGCAGCTGGGCTATATCTTTCGCATTTCGGCTTGCAGTGTCCAGGCTGTTCTTTCTTACTTTCATCACAGTCTCCGCAAATGCCTTTTTCTGCTCCTCATTGTTTAAGGATTCTTTTAAACTGGCATTAAATAATGCCGCTACTTCCTTGTACTGGTCTTCATCATTGATGAACCTGCTTAAAATACCTGCCGGATTTACATTTCCTGCTTCATGGCCTTCAAATACCATGGCTGCCACCTGATGATACAGGTCTTCCACAAAATCATCAGCCGTTATAATGCCATTTATCTTGTCAAATAATTCCGGGTTCTCGATCAGCCAGGTAAGCAATAATCTTTGGGATCTTCGTATGCCATCTTCCCGGTCCTGCTTTCTTCCGGCTTTCTTTATGGGCATCTGGTTCTGCCCCACTGCCTGTCCCACATATGGATCACCGCCATGCTCCAACCGTCCAGTATTATTGCCTGGGCTATTTTCATTTTCCCTGGAAATAACACTTCTTCCGGAAGTATCTTCCCTGTAGCTGTCACCGGCCTTTAAGCCCATCTGCATTCCCAGACGGTTCACTAACTGGCGAAGCTCTTCTTCTTTTATCATCTGTTCCCTGGATACTGCCTGGATATAATTATCCCGTTCCAAAGGTTCTCCAAACTGTAATAGCTTCTTTGCCGTTTCCTGATAAAATCTCGTCTTCTGCTCCGGGTCTTCTAATTGATAGTTTCGTTTTAATACATCTATCTCAAATAAGAAGCTGTTTTTTGCCTGGGCGATCCTCTCTTTAAAAGCCTCTGACCCCATATTTTTAATAAATTCATCCGGATCCTTATACGGCTTCATGTTCAACACTCTGGCAGAAATACCTGCATCCCTTAATATAGGAATAGCCCGCAGCGCAGCTTTTACACCGGCGCCATCACTATCATAAGTTAAGATCACCTGATCTGTATAGCGTTTTAAAACCCCTGCATGCTGGCTTGTAAATGCAGTTCCCAAAGATGCCACTGCATTGGTAAATCCCGCCTGGTGCATGGAGATCACATCCAGATAGCCTTCGCACACCAGCATGTATTTTTCCCTGGTAGTCCTTGCATAATTCAGTCCATACAGATTCCGGCTTTTATCAAATAATCTTGTTTCCGGAGAGTTTAAATATTTTGGCTCTCCATCCCCCATTACACGGCCGCCAAAACCAATGACGCGGTTATTCACATCCATGATTGGAAACATGACACGGTTCCAGAATTTATCTCTCCCACCTCTCTCTTCAATGGTCACAAGACCCGTCTGGCTTAAAAATGCATCATCATAGCCCTTGTCCTTCAGAAAGCGGTACAGATCGTCACTTGTCTTATTGGAATAACCAAGTCCGAAACGCAGCATAGTCTCATCAGTAAGCTTTCGTTTGTCATGGAAATATTCGTATGCCATTTCTCCCTGCGGCTGCTTCATCTGGTAATAAAAATAGTTGGCTGCCAGCTTATTTACCTCTAACAGCCTGCTGCGAAGCTCTGCCTGTTCTCTGGCTTCTTTGCTGTATTCCATCTTCGGCAAGGTAACTCCCGCCCGGTCAGCTAAAGACTGCAGGGCCTCCTGAAAAGTATAGTTTTCATATTCCATTACAAAGGTAAGAACATTTCCCCCAGCTCCGCAGCCGAAACAATAATACATCTGTTTTCCCGGAGAAACGGAAAAGGAAGGTGATTTTTCATTATGGAAAGGGCAAAGGCCAAAATAATTAGCTCCTTTTTTCTGCAGCTTTACATATCCTGAAATCACATCTACGATGTCATTCTTCATTCTTACTTCCTCTATGACTTCATCCGGATAGTACATGCTTTTTTCTCCCTTCTGTTACAACTGTGATCATTTAATACACGTTCCAGCGTTTTGGAACAAATAATTTTTCAAACTGGTCTATGGCATAAATATCACTCATGCCTGCTATGTAGTCGCACACTACCCTGGAGACTTTTTCTCCTGCATCTAAGAAGTTTAAATACTCCTGGGGCAGCTCATCTACATGATCCATATAATAGAAATAAAGCTGGGAAAGCATCTGCTGGGCTCTGCCTTCTTCTGCTTTTGGTATCTCATTTTTATATACATGGTCAAACATCCACTGGCGAAGTCCCATCATAGCCTCTTCCATGCCTTCTGACATAAAGATCCCCGGCTTGTTTAGACTGTTTAAAATAATATCATGGATCATGATATTTAAGCGTTCCCGGACACTGTGACCAAGAACATCTGTATAGCACAAAGGAAGATCTTTTTCTTCAAACATCTTTGCCCGGATGGCATCATCTATATCGTGGTTAATGTAGGCGATCTTATCCGACAGCCGGACTACTGCGCCTTCTAAGGTAGAGGGATGACCTGCTGTGCGGTGATTGCGGATCCCATCCCGCACTTCCCAGGTAAGGTTTAATCCTTTTCCATTTTTTTCCAGCTTTTCTACCACCCGTACACTTTGCTCATAATGGGTAAAGCCATCTTCACAGATCTTATTTAAAACAGCTTCCCCGGAATGTCCAAAAGGCGTATGCCCCAGATCATGTCCCAAAGCAATAGCCTCAGCGAGACTTTCATTTAACTGTAATGCCTTTGCAATAGTCCTGGCTATCTGGGACACCTCCAAAGTGTGCGTAAGTCTTGTACGGTAATGATCTCCCTCCGGTGCAAGAAACACCTGTGTTTTATGCTTCATGCGTCGAAATGCTTTGCAATGCAAGATGCGGTCTCTATCCCTCTGGTATTCCGGGCGGATATCACATAAAGGTTCCTGCCTGTCTCTGCCTTTTGTTTTTGCAGAAAAAGAGGCATACGGGCTTAAAGTTACAAGTTCCAGTGCTTCCTGAGATTCTCTGATGTTCACTAAGTCACCCCGCTTTTGTGGCGAAAAGTCACTTTGCAGTATCTTTTCATTTTCGCTATGTATATGTGTATGCCGATAGTTGTGATTTTATGACAAATATATATTTTTAGAATTGCAGGAGTGCAAAGCACGTAGCAATTCGGTATCAGAGGGGCAAAATACCTTTTGACCCCAACATCATTTTTAATAGTATAACACATTTAAAAAACAGACGCCACCGAAAACATTTCCGATGACGCCTGTTTCATTATTCTATATGATATTTTGCTTATACATGTTTTCCTACAGTAACCCTAACATTGACGGCAGGCCCAGTGACAATACCGGAACATAGGTCACTAGCAGCAGACCAATGATGATCATTGCAAAGTACGGCAGCAAATGGCTGATGACACTTTCAATAGTAACACCGCCTACCTTACAGCCTGTAAACAGGATGGTTCCTACCGGAGGTGTAATGGTTCCTACAGACAGATTGTAGCAAAGTACGATACCAAACTGAACTGCATTCATTCCAAGGCTTGTGCAGATCGGCAAAAAGATTGGAGTGAAGATCAGGATTGCTGGTGTCGGATCCATGAAAGTACCTACAAACAGAAGGATAATGTTAATTAACAGAAAAATAATAATCTTGTTGCTTGTAATACCAAGAACTGCTGCAGCTACCATATCCGGTATTCCGGTAAATGCCATTGCCCAGGACATAATAGAGGAAAGTCCGATCATAAAAGTAATAGTACCGGTGATTTTCGCAGAGTCCAGTACAATTCTTGGGATATCTTTAATTTTAATAGAACCGTAAAATAAGGAAAGAACGGTTGCATATACAACTGCTACTGCGGAACCTTCCGTTGCAGTGAACACACCACAAAGAATACCTCCAATTACGATAACGATCATTAAAAGGCTTGGAATCGCCTGCCAGAAAGTCTTTAATACAATGCCGGCAGTCAGCTTTGCTTCGCCTCTGTAGCCTAATTTCTTTGCTGTAATAGTTGCCAGAATGATAACACCAAGCCCCCAGATCAGACCGGGAACATAACCAGCCATAAACAGTGCGGAAATAGATACGCTTCCTGCAACCGTAGAATAAACGATCATAGTATTGCTTGGTGGGATCAGCATACCAACAGGAGCTGATGCAACGTTTACTGCCGCAGAATAATTCTTGTCATAGCCTTCTGCTTCTTCCAGAGGTCCCATGGTACTTCCGATGGCTGCAGCAGCCGCTGCACCAGAACCACTGATAGCACCAAACAGCATGTTTGCGATCACGTTAGACTGTGCTAATGCACCAGGCATACGTCCGCCGATGACCTTTGCACAATTTACAAGTCTTAATGCAATACCTCCGTTATTCATAATGTTTCCTGCAAGAATAAAGAACGGGATGGCGATCAGTGAAAATGAGTTAGAGCCTGCAAAAATCCTCTGTGCAGATGTTGCAAAAGCTACATTGGATGGCAGCATACAGATCATTGAAACTGCGGAAGAGAGTCCGATTCCCACACCGATCGGCACACCTGCTGCCAGTAATAAAACCAGAAGAACAACCATTACCAGGGCAACCTGAACTGCAATAGACATATCTTATTCTCCTCCTTCTTTCTTGTTCAGTTCTACAATAAGATTATAGATACTGTAGAAAATGATCAGTACTCCACACACAGGAATAATACTGTAAATAGTTCCTGTAGGAATCTTGAGGATGGAGTCATACTGCAGCATATTCATGGTTGTGATAACAGAACCACCATAAACCAGGATCAATGCTGAGAAGATAATGACAACTACTTCAATAGCAGCATTTAACATTCTCTTTGCGCTGCCATTCATTTTATCCTTTAAATAGGTAATACAAATATGATCACGCTGTCCGAATACATAAGTTGCTGAAAGCAGGATCAGCCATACAAAACAGTAACGGGTAAGGACTTCGCTGACACTGCTTGGGCTTTTAAACACGTAACGTACTACCACCTGATATACCGTAAGAAGGACCATAACAATAAAATCAACAATACAGACAAAAGCTAAAAAGCGGTCTAAACCATTTTTTAATGTTTTCATTATTTATTGTCCTCCTCTCTTAATTCTACTACTGCATCATAAATCTGCTTTGTCACATCAGACTGGTTTGCAATCCTGTTTAACAGCGGCATGCAGCGCTCACGCAGTTCACTGGTATCCGGGTAGCAGAACTGGGTGCCCGCTTCTTCGGCATCTTTCTTTGCTACTTCAATATCCTGTTTAAATGTTTCAAATTCTTCTTCAGTGGATTCCTTGATCAGTCTGTCGAAGATCTCTCTGTCTTCGTCACTTAAGGAATTTAAGAACGCAGTACTTGCAAGCACTACGTCAGGATGTACAATATGACGGGTATAAGCATAGTAAGGCGCAACCTCATAATGCTTAAAATCACGGTAAACCAGCTCACTGTTCTCAGCAGCATCAATAACGCCTTGCTGCAGTGCTGTATAAACCTCAGACTGTGCCATAACGCTTCCATTACCACCCATCAGCTTTGCCATTTCTACATAGGTCGGGCTGTCATTTACACGAATGATCATACCTTTAAGATCATCTGCAGAATTGATCGGTTTCTTTGCATATACATTTCTCTCCCCTGCCGTATAAACAGTCAGTACACGGAATTTATATTTTTCAGTAGATGCAAACAGATCATCAAATACCCCGTTTAATGTTGCTTTTTCAAGATGATCAATATTATCATACAGATAAGGTGTTCCTACAATAGCAAAGTCCGGATCATATCCTTCTGGAACAGAACATGGCACGATTGCCATTTGTAAAGCTCCTGTGCGGATAAATTCAGCCATTGCTCCCTGCTCTCCTAATACCCCATTAGGATAAATAGTTACATGATAACGTCCCTTTGTTTCCTTCTCAAATTTTTCCCCAAATGCTTTCATGGCACGATACTGCGGATGATTCTCGTTCTGATTAAAAGCTACGCGAATCTCTGTCACCTTCTGTTCAGAAGTACGTCCACAGGCTGTAAGCATACCCATAAGGCAAATAACCCCCACAGCTATTGCCATTTTTTTTAACATACCGGTAAATCCTCCTACTGGTTTTACAAATTAATATTAAGATTTTCTTACCGTCAACTTATGTCAACATGTTTTTTGCGTTTTATTTTTGCGTTTTTTCAATATTATAGCAGTTCAGTATATTAACCTAAAATAGTATTCCAGGCCAATACCATATGCTAAGCTGCTTATCTTTTAAAGATTCATTTTATATATGCATTCCACATATACAGTGACACTGCTCTCTTAATTACAGCAATGCTACACTTACCTTAACTACAACCTTACGCAGGTTCATAGCTTCGCCGGAGATAACCTGTGGGCGATGGATATCAGATGGGAAGAATACACAGAAACATCCCGGACGGGACTCAATATATCCTTCATCTTCCACAGCTTCATAGAAGATCAGGTCTCTTTCCTTAATGTGCTCTGCTACTTTGTAGTTTCCGGTATTCTTGGTAAATCCAAGACGTTCTCTTCCGGATACTAAAAACTGTACATCCAGATATTTCTCATGAGACTCCGGACGTCTGTCTGCAACATCTTCTGTCATGGCATCAAATACCTGAGCATAGATATCTTTTCCCTGGATCTCATATACACCAGGTTCCATAGCTGCGAAATCGTGGCTCTTTAAGTACTCTAATGCAGTCTGAATCGCTGCCGGGTACTTTTCAAAAGAATCACCATTTTTAATAGATGAAAAAATCATTTTTTCTCTCCTTTATTATAAGCTTTTTTAGCTTTATTTGTTTCTGCCTTCCATTGCATGTACAAGACGTACAATACACTCATGACCAGGAACTTCAACTCCATGCTTATGAGCTGCGCGCACTACAGCACCGCTGATAGTATCAACCTCTGTTTTTCTGCCATCACGCAGGTCTGCACGGATAGATGTACATCCCTTTGGATTATTAATAGAAGTATTTTTAACTTTTTCACGAACTTTTTCTTCATCAAAGTCCAGTCCGGCTGCTGCTGCTGTCTTTACAGTCTCATGGATCAGCTGGCAGCACAGATCCCATGCATACTCATTTGCTGCAATATAGCCCATATCTACCTGAAGAACACCTGTAAGGGCACTTAAGGAAACATTTGTAAACAGTTTATCCCAGATCAGAGTCTGGATATTTTCATGGATCTTTACATTAAAACCACACTGGTCAAATGCTTCTTTTAACTGTGGAAGGAAACCTTCTTTATCTTCTACAAGCATACCAACATTAGTAACACCTGTTCCACCACGGCGTACATGTCCCATTCCAAGAACAGCACCATTGTCTTCTGTTGTACCAATCACAATATGATCTTCATCAACAAATTCCTTTAACAGATCTTCATGTCCTGCACCATTCTGTAAAGTCATGAGACGGGTGTTTGGTCCGATGAGACCACGATTCCCTTCTAATGCTGCTCTGGAAAACAACGCCTTTACAAACAGGATCACTAAATCTGCAGGCGCTTGTCCCTGTGTATTACTAACTGCACCTGGATGATAAGTATGAGTGGTACCGTCTTCATCAATGAGAAGACCATTGTTTGAAACCTGCTCTACTACTTTTTCATTAGTATCTACTAAGAGAACATCGTTGTGCTGGGAGAGATGTCCGCCATAGATGGAACCCATTGCTCCTGCACCGATCACTGCAATACGCATTTTACTTTCTCCTTTTTTATTCTCACATTCAGCGTTTTACTATGCCTTAAATCAGATTGCGCCCTGCATAAAGTTTTCTTATGCCGGGGCGCAGTCTGATTTAAGATCCACTCTTTGTAATCCTTGATTATTCAGAGAACTCAGCCAGTCCTTCAATTGCATATGCACGAACAGGGCTGGAATCCAGTCCAAGGATTGGAAGTGGGGAATAGCTCATGAAGAATACATCCTTCTTAAGCTGCTCTAAGTTTCTTAACACTTCCAGGAATACGATATTCTCTGCCATTAAAATGTCATGGAAAGGCTTAACATCTTCATTGCAGTTTTCGATGGAAACACCATCACCAAAACCAACTGCTTTTACCTTGTGAGCCTTGAACCACTCAGCACTCTCTGCACCAACTAAAAGACGCTGGTCCTTATCTGTGTTGGTATCAGGTGTAAATGGATACAGCTTATAGGAAGAATCAATGATAACGATATCTCCTTCTTTAACCTTTCCAGCTTCACGGTCTAAATCAGCAGCAGTGATATGTCCACGCTTAGCAACAGTCTCCTTAAAGTCTACATATACTGCACGGCCTAAGAAAGTGGTTAATGGCAGCTCTGCTACAGATGGCCAGTTATCATCATGATGGTAAGGACACTCACAATGAGTTCCCAGATGGCTCATCAGATCCATATTGGTGTGGAAATCCGGAATAGCACCCCCGGTATTAAAGCGGAACAGATGGCATCTTCTGCTCTCTGTCTTTGGATCCAGGATCTTGGAAAGATCTACAATTCTTACGTTACCCATTTCGTAAACACACATTTCAGGTTCCTCCTTAAAATTGGTTTTTATTTTCTTTGCTGGCTTTTTCTTGCCTATCTGTATACCAGTATACCGGTATGTCGGTATACTGTCAAGTTTTTCTCAGGAGTAAAAATCAACAAATTTTTAACAATTGTTTTGTGTATTTATCACAATATTTTTTTCATTTTCCCGTTATGCGCATGCAAATTGGATACTTTTAGTTTACATTACCTTACTTTTATGTACAAGAGTCAATTTGAAAAGGTCCCTATATCGAAAAAAACTGCCAATCATGGATCCCATGACCAACACTCCATGATCAGAACAAAAAATGTGGAAAATGGAGGAAAAATCAAGGGTTCTTCTTGACAGACACAACAGTTTAGCCTTAAGATTGTACACAGATGATGTTGAGGTCTCATACAGATTATACAAAGGATATGGATACAAAAAATGAAAGAAAAAAGCTTCCTGCAGCTGCAGGCTTACGATTCCATAAAAAATGGTATTTTAAACGGTGAATTAGTACCGGGCCAGCTCTATTCCGAAACAAAGCTGTCCGCCCAAATAGGGATTTCCCGAACCCCCATGCGTGAAGCCCTCCAGTGTTTAAGCCAGGACGGTTATATCACCATCATACCAAGTAAAGGTTTTATGATCCGTCAGTTAAACGAAAAGGATATGAAAGACAGTATCCAGATCCGCTGTGCCATCGAAGGCTTCTGTACTACTGTGATCGCCTCACAGGCAGATACAAAAGAGGGCAAACGGCTGCTGAACAACCTGAAAATGATCCTGGATAATATGGAAGAAGCATTAAATTCTGATTCATTAGAGGATTTCATTTATTATGACCATCAGTTCCATCTTCTGATCGTTAATTATCTCCATAATGATGAATTTAACCAGATCTTTCAGCGCCTGCTGTACCTGATCCACTTAACATCCCAGGATGCCCTTTCCGCAGAAGGCCGGATCCAGGGAACCATAGATGAGCATCTGGCTTATTATAATGCAGTAAAAGAAGGAAATGGACAAAAAGCTTACAATATCATGATTGAACATCTGATGATGCCTCTTAAGGTACATGGGAAGAAAAGTGAAAGAAAATAATACAAAAGCCGCCTATCTGGCGGCTTTTATGCGTTTATGATCCGAATTTTACTGTTTAGCCTTCCAGCTGGCGTACCAGGTTCACCATCTCAATGGCTCCAAGGGCACAGTCATAGCCCTTGTTTCCTGCTTTTGTTCCTGCACGCTCAATAGCCTGTTCAATGTTATCAGTAGTCAGCACTCCAAACATAACCGGAATGTCGCTTGAAAGAGATACATTGGCGATTCCTTTTGAAACCTCACTGCAAACATAATCATAATGGCTGGTTGCTCCCCTTATAACAGCTCCAAGGCAGATCACTGCATCATATTTTCCGCTTTTGGCCATTTTAGATGCGATCAGCGGGATCTCAAATGCACCTGGAACCCATGCAAGGTCAATATCTTCATCTTTTACATCATGGCGCAGCAGACCATCTCTGGCACCTGCCACTAATTTAGATACGATAAATTCATTAAATCTGGCTGCTACGATTCCTACTTTAATCTCTTTTGCTACTACTTTTCCTTCTAATGTACGCATATTTTTTATTTCCTTTCTATTTTATGTATATATTTATGTGTGATTCGCTCATTTTTCCTCAAAAATGGCTGTTTTCATTTTGAACTGCACTTTATTATCTACTGCAGCATATGTCCCATACGTATTTTCTTGGTCTGAAGATAAAAATGGTCATATTCTGTTTCCTGCATCTGGATAGGCACACGCTCTGTGATCTTAAGTCCAAAAGCAGATAACTGATACACTTTATCCGGGTTATTGGTCAGCAGACGCATGCTCCTTACTCCCAGATCCCTTAATATCTGGGCTCCAATATAATATTCTCTTTCATCCCCTTTAAATCCAAGAGCAAGATTTGCTTCTAATGTGTCCATTCCCTGTTCCTGCAGCTCATAGGCTCTTAATTTATTGATCAGGCCTATGCCTCTGCCTTCCTGGCGCATATACAGCACAATGCCTCTGCCTTCTTTTTCAATCTGAGTCATGGCTGATGCAAACTGCTGGCCACAGTCACAGCGCAGGGACCCGAACACATCACCTGTAAGGCATTCTGAATGGACTCTGCAAAGCACGTTTTCGCCATTTCCTATGCCACCCTTTACCAGCGCTACATGATGTTCACCATTTAACCGGTTTATATATCCATAAGCCGTAAATTCTCCATATTTTGTAGGCATTTTCGTTATAGTCACCTGCTCAACCAGATGTTCATGGACTTTTCTGTACTCCTGGAGATCTTTAATGGTAATAAATTTAATATTCCATTTTTTCGCCAGCTCCTTTAACTGCGGGGTACGCATCATAGTTCCATCTTCTTTCATGATCTCACAGCAAAGACCACATTCCTTTAAACCAGCCAGCCGGCACAGATCAACCGTTGCTTCTGTATGTCCATTGCGCTCTAAAACACCGTTTTTCTTTGCAAGAAGCGGGAACATATGGCCCGGTCTTCTGAAATCTTCCGGTTTTGCATCTTCTGCCACACACCGCATGGCTGTAACAGAACGCTCTGCAGCGGAAATTCCAGTGGTGGTATCCACACAGTCGATCGATACAGTAAATGCAGTTTCATGGTTATCTGTATTTGTCGTCACCATCTGTGGCAGTTTTAATTTTTCCACAAAAGCTTCTGACATAGGCATACAGATCAGTCCCTTTCCGTGTACTGCCATAAAATTAATATTCTCTGTAGTTGCATATTCTGCCGCACAGATAAAATCTCCTTCATTTTCCCTGTCAGGGTCGTCAGTAACAAGGATCAGTTTTCCCTGTCTTAAATCTTCTAACGCTTCCTCCACTGTATTAAATCCATTTTCTGTATTCTTTGTCTGATCCATGATAATTCTCCTCTCTGCTGCAATATATTTCAATATCTTTATGGTTGATCTTTTATCAGGCACACTCCCGGAACTTTTAATCAATACCCATAGTGTGCCAGTTTCTCTCTGGTTATCCCCTGATTTTTTTTCTCACTTGTATTTATCGCTGTTTCATGAGGTTTTATCTCATTTGTAAACTTTTCCACATATTTTCCTACAATATCATTTTCCAGATTGACCATATCACCTTTTTTACGTTCTCCCAGTGTGGTGATCTTTCGTGTATGGGGAATCGTAGAAACAGAAAAAGTTGTCTGTGTTACTTTCGCTACTGTAAGGCTGATACCATCAATAGCAACTGACCCCTTTTCCACAATATAGCGAAGTATTTCAGGCGATGCTTCTATGGTATACCAGATTGCCAGACTGTCTTCTTTTATTTCTGTGATCTTTCCAGTTCCATCAATATGCCCCGATACAATATGACCTCCAAACCTGCCGTCCGCTGCCATGGCCCGCTCCAGATTCACGCTGCTTCCCGGCTTTAACATTTTAAGAGAAGTGCGGTTTAATGTTTCATGCATTACATCTGCCTGGAATTCATTCTTAGAAAATGCTGTAACCGTAAGACAGATCCCATTTACTGCAATGCTGTCTCCTTTATGGATATCGTTCATGATCTTACTGGCCTTTATGGTAAGGACTGCCTGGCTGTCAGTTTTCATGATCTTACTGATGATACCTTTTTCTTCAATGATCCCTGTAAACATTTCTCTCTATCTCTCCTTCCACAAGCAGGTCTTCTCCCAGAACACTTATCTTTTTATGTCTGAGGAAAAAAGCCTGATCCGGTTCTTCCACTCCTCTTCCTTCTACCGGAGTCTTAGCTGTTATCCCACCAAAAAGCTTTGGTGCTATATATGCCTGTATTTTCTGGACAACCCCAGCCTCTAACGCCGCCCAGTTAAGAGTGCCTCCTCCTTCTAACAGGATACTGTCTATCTTCTCCCTTCCCAGTTGTTCCATAAGAAGATCCAGGTTAATGTGACCCATATTTTTCTCTGTTAAAAGTATTTTGCAGCCAGCTTCTTTATAGGGCTTTTGCAGTTCTTCATCTGGTACGCAACAGGCAATAATGGTAGGAATATCTTTTGCCGTTTTTACGATCTTTGAGGTAAGAGGCATCTTTAAATGGGTATCGCAGATAATGCGGACAGGATTTCTTCCCCCTTCTATACGACAGTTAAGCATAGGATCATCTGCAAGCACTGTACCGATCCCTACCATGATCGCTGTATTTTTCTTTCGCTGTTCATGTACATGATGTCTGGCTTCTTCCCCGGTCACCCACCTGGAAGCGCCGGTATAAGCAGCGATCTTTCCATCCATTGTCATAGCGTACTTCATGGTCACATAAGGGCGTCCCGTCTGGATATAGTGAAAAAATACCTGATTTAACCTGTCGCACTCTTCTCTCAGTACATGCTCTGTTACCTGTATTCCGTGGTCCCTCAAAATCTGGATTCCTTTTCCTCCCACTAACGGATTTGGATCCCCGGAACCAGTCACTACCCGGCCGATACCTGCTTCTATGATTGCATCTGTACAGGGGGGTTGTTTGCCATGATGGCAGCAGGGCTCTAATGTTACATAAATGGTTGCCCCTTCTGGTGACTGGGTACAGGAAGCTAATGCATTCCGCTCTGCATGGGGTTCTCCATATTTCTCATGATATCCCTGGCCAATGATACAGCCGTTTTTTACGATCACTGCACCAACCACTGGATTGGGAGCTGTATAACCATATCCTTTCTTTGCCAGTTCCATAGCTAAAACCATATATTTTTCGTCTTCACTGTAATTTTCTGTAGTTTTCAAACGTCCGCCTCCTTGCTGCTCTCCTAAACGTTTAACCGGCACATGTGCCATTAGCACGTTCACATCATAAGATGCTGGGGCAATTCTAATATGTATGGCAATGAAAAAACGCCCCGGAGCCTATCTCATTCTCCAGAGCGTTTTTTGTAAAAATTTGGAAATTCAGAAAACTTTTCAGCCAGCTCAGACATTCTTTAAAAACTAAAAAGCTCTGAAACAATCACTGTTCCAGAGCTGATATCCAACAAATATCTGATACTGCATTCTACCGTATCTTTTATCCCGTTCTCTATCTTCTTTCATCCAGACTATACTGTCGGCCTCGGAATCTCACCGAATCATACCTTGCGGCTCGTGGGCTAT
>OGZX01001933.1_pt1 | contig 18413 bp, 20 predicted proteins | sample 1576881 | NCBI WGS metagenome assembly OGZX01 (sample SAMEA3541542, study PRJEB24748) | human gut metagenome | biome: human gut; feature: human-associated habitat; material: faeces | place: China | collected 2012
CTATTCTGAATTGTAGCTTTCTTACCTTGCGCTCGCACCGTGACGCAACAGCAAATAAGTCTCTGCCGTATGCGGATGGCGATGAATCGGTAAAATAGTCCCCGGCTCCAACGCATTCAGCAAACGCTGGGCTTTGGCATCCAAAGAATCATGAAAATTACAGTTCATACGCAAGCGGGGAGATTCCTGGGCTTGCTTCGTCACTTCATTTAATAAGGTTGAATTAATTAGTTGCATGACTTTTGTTTCAATATTTTTTCCAAACCATTTTATTCACGATTCCGGTATAGCTCTGGATCAGCTTGACTACCTTCACCGAAACATTCTCATCCACGTAGTTGGGAACGGGGATTCCCAAAGCGCCATCTTTATTCATCACGACAGCCACATCCACCGCCTGCAACACCTGTTCTGTTGTAATACCAGCTAAGATGAAATTTCCCTTATCCAATGCTTCCGGACGCTCCGTACTCGTACGGATACATACCGCAGGAATAGGATTACCGACAGACAAGAAGAAACTGCTTTCCTCAGGCAGCGTACCCGAATCGGATACCACAGCGAAAGCATTCATCTGAAGATGATTGTAATCATGGAATCCCAACGGTTCATGTTGTATCACACGCGGATCGAACCGGAAACCACGTTGTTCGATATATTTCTTTGAACGAGGGTGACAAGAGTACAGGATCGGCATATCATACTTCTCGGCCATCGCATTTACCGCATTCATCAGGTTGAAGAAGTTCGTTTCCGTGTCGATATTCTCTTCCCTATGGGCAGACAGTAAAATATATTCTCCTTTCTTCAATCCCAAACGTTCCAGAACATCGCTTGCCTTGATCTTTTCCAGGTTATTATGCAATACCTCTGCCATAGGTGAACCGACTACATAGGTACGTTCTCTCGGTGTACCGGCAGCATTCAGATACCGGCGTGCATGTTCGGAGTAACACATATTGACATCGGCTGTCACATCCACAATGCGACGGTTTGTTTCCTCCGGAAGACATTCATCGAAACAACGGTTACCCGCCTCCATATGGAAGATAGGAATATGCAAACGCTTCGCCCCGATAACCGACAGGCAAGAATTTGTATCTCCCAGCACCAGAACGGCATCGGGCTTCACCTCCACCATCAATTTATACGATTTGGCAATGATATTTCCTATTGTTTCCCCCAGATCCGCACCCACTGCATCCAGATAATAGTTAGGAGCACGAAGTCCCAAATCATCAAAAAAGACCTGATTCAGTGTATAATCGTAATTCTGTCCGGTATGGACCAGGATTTGATCGAAGTACTGATCGCATCGTTTGATAACGGCAGCCAACCGGATGATTTCCGGACGGGTGCCGATTATAGTCATTAATTTTAGTTTGCTCATTTTTCTTCTGCTTTTTCAGAAGAATGCATACATGATTAATCAATAAAGGCATTAAGAGTATCAAACAAGATTTCCGGATCTTTTCTAACGTCCCATACCAAAATGATATAGATTTTTTCTCCTTCAACTCTATAAAAAACCCTATTTTTCCGTTTAATGATCAATGAACGTATTTTCACAGACTTGGATTCTGTTTCCGGTAAAACTCTCCCTAAGTGCGGATGCTTTTCTAACAACAAAACATTATGCTCGATTAACTTTCTAATTTCAAAAGACTTTTTCTCACCCCATGCTTTCCGTACAAAATGGAGTAATTCCGACAAACTTTTAAGCGATAAAGGTGTCCAAATTATTTCCATCCTAATTCTCGATCGATAGAATCAAAAACTTCAGATGTAGTATAGAAAGGACCACCTTTCTCTATCACCTTATTGGTATACTCAACAGCAGACTCTAACAAATCAATAGGCATAACATACTCCTTGACTTCTTGTCTTTCCAACAGAAGTGAAGAAAGATAATCATAAACCTGCCGGAGCTGTTCTTCATTATCCAACATTGTTATCTTTCGAAATATATCCACCTTTAATGCATCAGATGTTGCTGTTCTCATAATCGTCGTTGTTATAATCGCAAATATAAGGATTATTTCCTTCTTGTATGCATTCTTCTTTTATAATTCTTATACTTCCTCAAAATAAGTATCCGGACGGTTTGAATCGAATGGTTCATTGGCCCACATAAAAGTCACCAACTCTTCCGTATCGGAAAGATTAATGATATTATGCGTATAACCGGGAATCATTTCGACCACTTCTATCTTTTCTCCACTAACTTCGAAATCGATTACTTCATCTGTTCCGATCTTACGAAGCTGGATCAAGCCATGCCCGCTTACGACCACAAATTTTTCATTTTTGGTATGATGCCAATGTTGCCCCTTAGTTACCCCCGGTTTAGAAATGTTCACAGAGAACTGACCACGATCCGGCGTACGAATGATCTCTGTAAAACTACCGCGATCATCTGTTTTCATCTGTACCGGATAGCTGAATTTCTCTTTCGGTAAATAAGATAGATAGGTCGAATATAACTTCTTCGTAAAAGGATCACCCAGATCGGGTACACCTAAGTTACCCGGCATCTCTTTAAATGAATAAAGCAGATCAACAATACCTCCTAGCGTAATCGTATGAACGACTGGTACTGCACAATAATCTCCTTCATGATGTTCATTACCAGATAAAGCGGCAATCAATTCGTCTACTACATCATCCACATAAACCAAATTCATCACCACACTCGGATCATTCACCCGGATAGGCAGATCATTGGCTATATTGTTACAGAAAGTAGCCACAGCACTGTTATAATTGGGTCTACACCATTTTCCGAACACATTCGGGAAACGATAAACCAATACTTTCGCCCCGGTTTCTTTCGCATACTCGAACAACAGGTTCTCTCCTGCCCTTTTCGATTCGCCATACGGATTATCCAATGCCGCCTGCGTAGATGATGAGATCATCACCGGGCAAGTATTGTTATACTTTTTCAATGTATCCAGTAAAGTAGATGCAAAACCGAAGTTACCCTTCATAAATTCCGCCTGGTCTTTCGGACGGTTCACACCCGCCAGGTTAAAGACGAAATCAGCTTTCTTGCAATAGACATCCAACTCAGCCGGATCGCTGTCTATATCATATTCGAAGACCTTTAGATCAGTTCCCGAAACAGGATAATTCCGGGCTTTCCCCGATTGGATATTATGGAGCTGGAAAACAAGGTTCCGACCGACGAATCCTTTGGCGCCAGTAACTAATATGTTCATTACATTAAAATAGATTTATTCGCTTCTGATTTCTCTTGGTTTTGCCCGTTCGATCAGTCCAAGATCTTCCTGAATGAAACGTAAGCGGAGTAATAGTTTTTTCATGCCTTCCACATCCAGACGTGTGGTGTTATGGCTGTGATAGTCTTCAATCTTAGAAAGACATTCGCTTCCTTCGGTAAAGAACTTATCATAATTGAGATCGCGTGTATCGCAGGGAATACGATAATATTCACCCATATCGATCGCTTTCGCCATCTCTTCACGAGTAACTAGTGTTTCATACAGTTTCTCTCCGTGACGCGTACCGATTACCTTCACTTCTGTATCCAGATACTTCGGATCGATCTGTGCGTATGTCTCTTTCAAGGCTTGTGCCAGAACAGATAGAGTAGCTGCCGGAGCTTTCTGAACAAACAGATCACCATTATGACCATGTGTAAATGCATAGATCACCAAATCGACTGCATCATCCAGGGTCATCATAAAGCGGGTCATTTCCGGATCGGTAATAGTGATCGGTTTCCCTTGTTCTATCTGTTCCACCCAAAGAGGGATAACCGAACCACGGCTTGCCATCACATTGCCGTAGCGGGTACAGCAGATGGTAGTCTGCGCCCCTTCGCCCAACTCACGTCCTTTAGCAATCGCCACCTTTTCCATCAACGCCTTGGAGATACCCATCGCATTGATCGGATAAGCGGCCTTATCCGTAGAAAGGACGACTACATTCTTTACGCCATGTTCAATAGCGGAAAGCAGCACATTCTCCGTCCCTTCCACATTTGTACGGGTAGCTTCCATCGGAAAGAATTCGCAACTGGGAACTTGCTTTAATGCTGCTGCACTAAACACATAATCTACACCGCGCATAGCGATATCCACAGATGTTTTATTACGCACATTCCCAATATAGAATTTCACTTTAGGATTTTGTAAAGCGTGACGCATATCGTCCTGCTTCTTTTCATCTCGGCTAAAGATTCGGATTTCTTTGATATCGGAGTTGATGAAACGCCGGAGGACGGCGTTACCAAAAGAACCAGTACCACCAGTAATTAAAAGGGTTTTACCAGCAAAAATGCTCATAATATAGTTTTTATTAATTATTTAATGATCTTAAATAGGCTTCATGTAAATGATAGTAACGTTTCATGAAAAAGAGATACCCTTCACATAAAACGACTAATACTGTTACCAAATACAACCAATGATTCATTGATAATAGAACCATTCCAAAAGAGACAAGTAATTGTACAATCATATAAAATGAAGATACTACTACATGCGGAATCTTCAATTCATTCGCCATCAACTGATAAGCATGTTTACGATGTGCTTGTCCCAGATTTTCATGTAACAAAATGCGATGACAAATCGTTAATACCGAATCCACACCATATAACGCCAGGAACACAATATAAGTAAAATCCCCAGTCTGCAAGATTAATTTTCCAAGTGCAAACACGATAATAAAAGCTATGCTCAATGAACCTACATCCCCTGCGAAACACTTCGCCCGCTTACGGAAGTTGAAAAAACAAAAGACTAACAAACTCAGTAGTGTTACCCACAGAAAATTCGCATCAATAAACGACATTTTATGGTTAAGAAAAATTAGAGGCAATAATACCGCGATAGAATATCCCCCTGTAATACCATTGATACCATCCATAAAATTGTAGGCATTCGATATTCCCACACAAACGATAAGAGCCAAAAGAATAATCCACCAACTCTGCCAGTTGAGAATACCAAACTGATAAAACATCAGGAACATTGCTACAAACTGCACAATCAAGCGCACACTATCCGGTAGGGAGCGAATATCATCTATAAAACTAACCAATGCCACTAAAGTCAATCCTACCCAAAACCATGGATATTGAAACCTGAAAATGACACTCCAAATCCAGACTCCAATCAGAAAGATAATACCACCACCACGTAGGACTATTCGTTTGTGTGAACTGCGTTCGTTAGGTTTGTCAATGATGTTAAATTTATCAGCAATACGAAAATAGAGTAATTCTGCCAGTAAAAGAGTAAAAAAAAGAAGAATATAAATCAACATAAAAACAGATTATTTAGAATAAAAATTATGATAATTCCATTATTCGATCTAAATGTTCAAGACATTTTTCTTTTATAAAATACTTGTTATAATATTTCAGTCCTTTCATACCTTTTTTTTCTAATAATACTCTATCATACTGCGATAGTTCTATTACCAATCTTGCAAAACCTTCAGCATCACCTGCAGACAAACACCATCCACAACCAGCTTCATTTATAACATCAGCCCCTTCACCATTTAACACAGCTATTATAGGTCGTGCTGCAGCCATATAAGCAGAAATTTTAGCTGGAGCATACAAGCGAAACAAAGGGTCATCATTTAGTGTCACTAACATAACATCAGCCTGCTTAAAAAACAATGGCATAGTTTCAACAGGATAGCGACCAAGAGTAAAAACAGTTTCTTCCAAACCATGTTTCTCCACAAAGTTTCGTACCCAATCCAATCGACGACCATCCCCTACGATTACCCATTTAATATCTTTATATTCTTTTGTCAACAAAGCAGCGCTCATAGTACACTCAAACCCATGAGCATCCCCTACCGCACCTGCAAACATCAATTTAAAACCATTCGGCAAATCTGGTATTTGGTGGTCCTGCTTTTTTACATTAGAATCCACACTTTCAGACCACTGCGGATAATAGATTATTTTATCTTGATAATTTCCATACTCTAGTATATTATCAAAAAAACTACGCGAACTAATCAATATACGATCTGAATACTTATATTCACTTTTTACAAAATAATCAAAAAAAGACAGTATCCACTTATTATTAATACCTCCTGCCGCTTTTAAACTCTCCGGCCATAAATCTAGAACCCATGTATATAAAGGAATTCCACGTAAACGTTTATACAATACACCTGGAGCAGACATCATTACCGGTGACAATTGTTGTACAAATACCTTGTCATACTTATGCCCTATAGAATGAAATAATATATAAATCCAAGCAATGATAAAGAAACTAAAATAATTAAGCATCAACATAATTTTATTGTTTCCACGAGGAATAATTGGAAGACGAGTTACTTTCACCCCATTTATAGTTTCATTTCTTTTTCTGAACCAACTATACCCTTTAAAAAAAGTGCCAACAGGATAATTGGGAATTCCTGTAACTACATGCACATCATGCCCTTTTTCTGCTAAATAAAAAGCAATATCATTACCACGAAACGTCTCTGGATAAAAATATTGACAGATATAAAGGATTTTTTGTCTGCCCATATAACTAACAATAATTGAGATTTTTATTTATCAATAATTGATTATATAAATCCATATATTCCTGGTAGCGATCATTCTTATTGAAATATTTTACCGCACGCTCTCGACATGCAGTTTGATATGTATCTTTTCCTTTTTTACAAATATATTGAACGGCATTTGACAAGCCTTCCAAATCACCTTGCTCTACAATCATTCCTGTTTCCGAAGATATTGCTTCCACACTTCCTCCAGTCCGATAGGTTATAACTGGGGTTCCACAAGCAAGAGCTTCAATATTTGTTGTCGGAAAATTGTCTTCCCAAGTCGGATTCACAAACACATCTGCCACTGAATAATAATCGGCTAACTCTTCTACACTATTGGTTCGATTAATTCCTATGATTCCTTTAGGAAGTGCTTTTATTTGTTTGTCGGTAAGCCCAATCAATACAATTTGAAAATCATTAGATAATATGTTTCTCAAACGTATAAAATCCTCCAATCCTTTTCGGGCAGACCAAACACTTGCTACACCTATTACTAAAAACTTATTTTCTAAATTAAGAACTGACTTCTGAATATTGTGTAGAGTAAATGTATGAATATCAATCCCATTATGAATAACTTTCATTTGATAATTATTCAAGAAAGACTGCTTCACATCATCTGCAAGCCAATTAGATACAGGAATTAACGTGAGATTCCTCAACAATGTAAAAGCCGTTTTTTTTGCAGAAAAATTTTTTGCGGAACGTTCCATAAGCAACGAAGTAGGATATGATTTTCGTTGTGGGCAATCATAGCAACTGTTTTTCCAACGATAACATTTTATTGCCGAATAATATGCGCAATGTCCCGTATAAAGCCAACAATCATGTAATGTCCAGACTATAGGAATTTTTATACAAGCTAAATACTCAAATAATATTGGATAATTCAAATAATAACCATGAATATTATGTAGATGTATAATGTTCGGTTTTATCTTCTCTATTTGTTTAACAAACTGACGAGTCGCATTCTTAGATGCTAATCCATGATTATCCAATAATCTAGATTGAACGGCATGCAGTCGCATATCCCTATCATTACCTATACGAAGTAAGTTCGAGCAGCTCACTGGAACTCCTCTTCCATAAGCGATATAGCTATCCCAGCCTTGAGAAATAGCCAACAGACCTATCTCCTCTGCAATACGGCCCGTAGAACCCCAATTTGCAGTAACGTTAATTTGAAGCAATTTAGGCATAACTCAAAACTCAATTTATTCAGTCAATATTAAGGATAATCGAAGATAAGTATACATTATTATTTAATATTCTTATATTAAAACTTCAATAAAAACAACCATTTATTAATCACCTTTTCTATATTAAATTCATAAGACTTAGCGATGGCAGATGAAGACATTTTTTTTCGAATATTTTCATCCGTTGCCAATTTAAGAGTAGCTTCTGCAAATGAAACAGTATCACCATAATGAATTAAAAATCCATTAATCTGATCATCTAAAATATCAAGTATAGAAGTAAATGAATTATATGCAACCGGTATACAACCTAATTGCATAGACTCTATTAAAGTCATAGGCCACCCTTCAAATTTAGACATCATCCAAAATATTTTAGCCACCTTATAATATTTTAAAGGATTTTGAAAACCTACAAATTCAATGTTATCAATCTGATTTTTAGTTACCAATTCTTCCAAATATAAACGTTCTTCACCATCCCCCACAACAATAAATTTCCAATCTTTCAATTTTTTCGATAGATATTTCCATATATTAATCATAGAATAAACCCCTTTAGATTTAGTTAATCTACCTACAAATAATATAATATTTTCTTTATTTATATCGTTTTCACTACAAGAATAAATAGGATTATTTATATATAAAATTTTATCTGAATTATCTATATTCAAAAGACAAATAAATTCTGGTATATATTGTTTCGATAAAAGAACATATCTTTTACAATTATTCAACAAAAATTTTTTCCTTGATTTTTCTCTCCACAATAAATATGGATGAAGTATTCTTCGCAAAAACCCTTTAAAAGATAAAATCGAATCTAAATTTCTTTTATTATATATAAACAAAGGAGACGAATGTTCAAAAACATAAAGTGGTATATCATATTTTAAAGCAAGAGAACAAACTATTGATTCAGTAGGAGCATAACTATCTTGATAAACTATAATATCATAATTACCCTTTTCTATTACCTGTTCTGCAAATTGGTAATTTTCTTTTGCACACCATTTTTTTTCATTTGGCATTTTCTGTACTATACATAACAAACTATCAAATTCAGAATTTACATACAGAGACTGATGTGATAATATACCAATATCAAATCCTCGGTTCAACAGTTCTTTTATAATAATAAAGGTTACTCGCTCGATACCTCCTACGCCAGGGAAGCGAGTCATATAAAAAAGAATTTTTTTCATTTCATTTCTGATTTAGAACAAGGACCAGAAATTGGTATATAATTAGACTCCCCAAGAAGATAAGATACCAGTTCTAAAAATTGTTTTGCAACATTTGCAGGAGACCAAACTTCACGCATTGTCTCATATGCAGAAACAGACATCTTCTCTCTTTCTAATGGATTATTCAACAAATATTTAGTCTGTTCAAGTAATGATTTTAGATTATTTGATTCAAATATTAATCCATTTTTATTATGTTCAATTAGATAAGGAGTAGCCCCAATAGAATCCGAAGATATAGCAACACATCCATTACTCATTGCCTCATTTAATACTGCTCCCCAACCTTCACGTCTATCACTTGTAAAAAGAAAAATATCTGAATCACGCATTCTCCTAACGATTTCAGAATTAGGGACAGTTCCATGCAATTTCACTACATCTGAAACATTAAGTTTTTTTATCAAATTCAAACTTGAATCAAAGCAAGGTCCAGAACCATACATATTAAATTCAATATTTGAAATTCCTATTTCTTTCAATTCAGCGGCTAAGAATATTGGTAACTCTGGATGTTTCAATTTTAAAAAGCGAGCACACCAAATAAATTTAACAACTTCCCTATTACGCTTCTTATTCATTAAATCATAAATATCTATATCCATGACTTTTGTAAAATATCCCCATTTAAAACATTTATCTTTAAATGAATGCATAAATAGCAAGTCAGAATATGCATAAGCACTAGAATTCAACATATAATATCTTTTGTTTCTCAAAAATAAATAATAAAATAATTGTGATTTTATTAATCTAGGAGATAACAAATTTATATATCCACGTTTAAACCATCTTTCCGCTTGTTCAAATGTTATTTTATTTACCTTAGAACGTATTATTTTATAACAAAATGGTGCATTTCCTAAAATAACAACATCAGCTTCATGTGCAATTTTTTTTGACTTTTCCAAATTGTTATCACTCTCAAAAGCATTAATCAAATATTTTTTATCAATATATTGCGGAAAACCATTATTCTTTAATGAGTTTGTCATTTTAGATGTAGCAATAAAACAAAAATCATCTTTTAACAGTTTATATAACTCCTCACAAAGAGGCTCCCAATGATGTATAAAATATATAGAAATAATAGCAATCTTCATATTACAATATTTTATTTATATGTTTATTAATCATTTCATTATTCAAAAATACTCCAAAGAAATAATAAGCAATAATACTAACGGTACCTGGACCATATGGATAAGTAGGTTCTCCCAAACTAATAATAAACACTACCATTAATAAAAACACACCTAAATTTGAAAATTTCAAAAATTTTATATGGCGATATTTTTTTACAATAAAAACTATTATATAAAAGTATAATATAATCCAAGGAGATGCACCTAAAAGTCCAAAACTTGAGAGTTTAAGCATTGAATAATTATGAATCCAAGCGAGATCTGTCTGTAATGTCAAATTCCCCCAAAGGGGACTTTGCTCTATAACAGACAATGCTACAAATATTAAATCTGTTCGTCCAGAGGTTAAATCTTCTGTCTTATTTAAGAAAAGGCTATCAAAAACAAACTGATCTATATTTTCCGTAATAAAATTCCCCGTGGTAAAATATTTTAAAATAGCAAAAATGCAGCATGGCAATAAACAAGAAATTATAGTTTGTGTCTTTATTCCTTGTTTATAAATCAACGAAGATACAAATAACATAGACAATAAAGCCAATCTTGCTCTAATGGTCAAGATAAAGAGCATAATTAATAAAAAAGCAAACGTTGAAATAATTTTCAATTTATTTTCTTTAAGAATCTTTATTCCAAAAACAGATATAACACCTGCTAATGCCAACATTCCACCCAGAGAGTTTTTTACAGTAACAAGATATTGAGATTCAATCCTAAATCCACCGATGTTTGTCATTATAGTTACATATGAAACTATTATAACACAAAAAACATAACAACTCAATATTATTAAATACTGTTTATGTGACAGAGTAGATTGAAAACCAATAAATAACATAAAAAGAGGTATTAATATTTCCATTATCTCACCAAAATACAATTCCCCCTTTATAAACATAAATAAAAATGAAAATAAAACAATAAAAAAAGATATAGATAAATATTTCTTAATAAATTGATGTACCGGATAATTTTTAAAAAATGAAATAACCAATAACATAACAGCCGTGGCACTAACCCCCAAAGAGACAAAACTCCCTCCACTATTCAGAACAGCTGGATAATATGTTATTGTACATAATGCAAGCAGAACAATAGATAATATATAAACAAGCATTACTTTAACCGATAAAAATTAATTAATAAAGCATCCAATAAAGAATAGTACTCTTTTAATAAGAGATATAAAATAATCCGATATTTAACATCAGTATCTATATTATTAAACAAAAACTTTTCTGTACTTTTCCTAATTCGTTTCAATTCAAGAAGTCTATCATCAGCAGATAATTTTGCATCCTTCTTATACAAATTCAATATACTTGATACAACTAATGAAATTTCTCTTTCCTTGAGTCTAATATCATAAGCCTCGTTACTAAACATTTTTGCCCATTCATATCTTTTAGACAAAAGTAAAAGACCTACTTCCAAAACTTGTGGATTATATTTTTTAATCAAAGATGCAACACCTACAATCTGTCGATAGTTATAATTTATACAATCTAATATTCTGATAGGTCCATTGATATATTGCAAATAATCAAAATTAAATAAAGTATCTTCAGCTAAAGTATACCGTTCATCAAAAAAGATATTATTCTGTTTTATTATTTCCGTTTGATATAACTTTGCTACATTTGTAAAAAAAATACCACTCAAATCAAGAATTTGAAAAGCTTGTGTTTTTTCTGAAGAATCAAAAAAATTATTCACCAAAGTACATTCCTTAATACTCTGCTTGTTTTTTTCAAAACAACAAGTCCGATAACTAGAAACAACCCAATCATTTTCTATCTCTAAATTAGCATAAAATAAATCTTTCAGATAATTCGGATCAACCCAATCATCGGAGTCTACAAATACAATATATTTTCCCGTAGCTTCATTTATACCCTTATTCCGAGCTTTACTCGGTCCTCCATTTTTCACATGAAAAACTTTGATCCTTTGATCAGCAAGTACAAACTCATCACATATTTCCCTCGATTTATCTGTACTTCCATCATCAACCAAAAGAAGCTCCCATTCTGTATAATATTGGTTTACGATACTTTCAACACACTGTTTCAAATACTGTTCTACATTGTAAACTGGTATAATCACTGATATTATAGGTGTATCTTTCATTTATATAACAATCTATTTTAAACGAAGTAATATTAAAAGCCTTCCTATTTGCTTTTTCATTTTAAACCATAATGAATTATAATAATAATCATACATTCTATCATAAGGCCACTCAAATAATCTAAGATAAATATACTCTCTTCCTTTTGATCTTTTTGATGTTTTATATAATTGATGATTTATTTTCTTTGCTTCTTCCCAAGTTCGTTCTTCAGCATATATTTCTTCTTTTATGTTATCCATCAAAAATTTCCCCTTTAATGAATTAGCTAAGACCAAAGAACAACCTTTCGATATATCAAAATCTAATTTCCCAGAAGATCCTATACCCCAAAAATCAGCAAGGGTTATATCACTGATACGTTCTTCTGTCGCAAACCGACAATTATAGCAAGAATAACGATGCAATTTAGACGATAAAAACAAATCCATAAATAAATTATCCTTCCCCCTCGTATAAACCCTTTCCCCAAATACATTTTTATATGACGGAGTTATCCCCCAACTATCCAACTGTCTAAATTGAAAATCTTGAATTTCCATTAAACTTAAGTGTTTTTTCTCTGCATATTTCTGAATATACACTTGAAAAGCTTTAACAGATGGCACTCCATGACAAACAAGATCAACCATGAATAATTTTTCCACTATTGATTTTGATATATATTTTCTTAATCCTGCTATTTCACAAGGAGTACCAACATAAAGAACATATCTTCCTTCTTGCAAGTATTTTTTCACGTCTTTAAATGTACTTCTTGTATCACTTTGAACATATTTAGAACCACGCAACCGAGTCAATTCAGACAAATTATGAGCAACTGTATGATATACTTCAAATTCATCATTCATAACAGCCCCAAAGACAACACCCTCTTGCTGCAATACATAAGATGCTAATAAAGAAAAAATTCCTCCCGAAGAACTTTTAGTTCTTATCTCTTCACTTTTTGCACAAGCGGCAATAGGATATTCTACCGCTTTGAATTTTTCAATAGGATTCAATATAGGGCACACTTTTACACAAAGAGCACATTCGATACAAACTGTTCTATCAATAGAAGGAATTAAAAAACCTTCCTCATCTTGAATCATGGAAATAGAGTCCTTAGGACATATATTATAACATGCTCCACAACCTGTACAGTCATTACTATCACAAAGTTCTATAAATTTCATTCTTCAATAGCACACTTTAGAAAATTAATACTTCTAATTCGTTCTGCATTTAAAATACTTTCCATAATTGAAAAATCACAATTGAAAGCAAACTTTACTTTTTCCTTCCAATCAATAAATGAAATTGAACGCTCTAACAAGCCTATCTTATTTAAAAACGAACCCGTTCTATTATCTTTATTGCCATTAACTGCGAAAAATGGGACTTGGAATAGTGCAGCAAATACTGTTGCATGAAAGGATCCACTTATTACCAAACGAGCATTTGACAATAAATTAAGAAATTCACAAGGCCCCACATCCAACTTATGATAAAAAGATATGTATGATAATGATTTTAGTTGAAATGTAGTTGTTACAACCCTAATATTTAAGAACTTAGAAATCAATCGACTTAAACGATATACTTGTTCATTAAACATCGGAACATACATAAGAATATAATCTCCTTTAATCAAGGGACTTTTATCAAAATGACTATACCATTCTTCTTTTGTTAAAAGTAGCACAGGGTCTAACACTATTTGTACATTCTTAGAAACAACCTTAGAAACAACTTTTTGTGTTCCTTCTTCTCTAACTCCTATAGAATGATAAGAAGAAAGATACTTCACTATAGAATCTTTATTTTGCTCCGTTCGTATTCCATTAGGTCCCATACTTACTGCATAAGATATCTTCTTTCCTTGTTTCACAAATGGCAAAAAATAACTCCAATCAAAATCAATTGGACCTACATTCCAAATTTGATCACCTCCTGAAATATAACAATCATATGAAAAGTCAGCCTTAAACAAATCATTCTCCGTGGCATACTCTTTTGTTAAGAGCAGATTATTATTCAAATACCGTTCAAATAAAACATGCTTTCTATTCAATGAGCTTATAAATGGTTGATAGAACAAACGCCTTAACAAAGAAACATATAATGATCCCTCATATTCTAAAGGTTTACAATATAATTGTTTTTGTCGTTCAGTACGCAAATTTATAATTTCATTAGAATGCCCTAATCGTAATATAATTTGCTGTAATGCATATGCTTGTAACATCGATCCATAGTTATGCGCAGCATGAAATGTTATTGTAGCAGTTTTCATATTACTCTATGTACAATATTTTTTATATACACTCTTTCTTTTTTACTTAATACAAATAAATACGCTAATACTCCTGTACAAATAACAGAAATAAAACAAGTCCCGAATAATCTCATCCAACCATATGTATAAGTATAATATATCAATGAAATTGGAAAAGACAAAAAGATTAATAACATACATTTACATAAAACATCAGTAAAATATGTTTTAATTGGAAAATCGAACAAATGTGATAAATAAATGACTCTAACTATCAAAATAATAACATTCAATATTATCCTAACAATCAGAACTATACTAGGAGAAAACTCCATCAATAAAAAACAATAACTTATTGGCAAATTTGCCAAAATCAACACACTCATTAAAATCTGATACGTTCTAATTTTTCCTGTTGCTTGCACAGAAGCCCAAAGCGGACCTTGTATTGCATCCAAAATTGAAAAAATTATTATTAAACGGGTAAAGTCCACTGTGTGTTCTGGAATATTTCCTAACCATATTTTCAAAATTTCAGGACAACAGATAAGTACAGGAAAAGATAAAATCCAAATAAGCAAAAAAGAATACTTAGAAGTGTTCAACAATAAACTATGAAAATATTGATAATCCTTAGATGCATAAGATTTTATTATTTGAGGATTAAAAGCAGTTTGAAAACTAGAAACAAAGTTATAAATTGCCGCATTAACTTGATTCGCAATTCCCATAGCTGTATTAAGCACAACACCAAAAAATATATTTAATAAAATATTTATACCTTGATTTGCACCTACATTCGCCATACTACCTAATAAACTCCAACCTGAAAAAGATGATAATTGAATATAGCGTTCTTTTTCTCTACAAAAAGAAAAAGAACAAACACTATATTTCATCTTGCAATAAATAAAATATATCAATGAAATTAGACATAATACCACAAACATCAAAAACGAATATAATATCAATTTATCAAAAATGAATAGTGTCAATAAATAAACAATTATCAACTTTCCTATAACCTCTAATATACTTATATAAGCATAGAATGTCATTTGTTCATTTGCAATAATGACAGCACTATATGGAGTTCTCAAAACACTAATACAAGTTGACAAAGTAGAAAAATGAAAAACCCATTTAGCAGCCTCAACTCTCTCTATTGGTATATTTAGATATTGCATAAACAAATAATAACCAATTGTTTCCATTACCAGAAAAAAAAGTACCGCTAACCCCACATGAATAAGTAAACTTGTAGAAAAATACTTATTTGCACTTTTTTCATCTCCTCTACCTATTTCATAACTTAGAAAACGTTGTGTAGCAACAACCATTGCTCCATTAAGAAATGAAAACAAAATAATAATACCACCAACTATATTATAAATTCCAAAATCTTCTTCTCCTAAAGTCTTTAATATAACCCGTGATGTATATAATGTTACCAACATTATTAGTAACATCCTTATATATAAAACGAATGTGTTCTTTGCTATTCTTTTATTATTGTTTAATGACTTAGTTTCATTCATATAAAAAAGCAACTTTACTTCATTCCTTAAAACAATGTATAACCTTTGCAGGAACACCTGCTACACGAGTGTACTCAGGTACATCTTTCGTAATAACACTACCAGCAGCTGCATGACTCATACGTCCAACCGTTTTCCCAGGTAAGACTACTGTATGAGTTGAACATACTGCACCTGAACATATTCTTACATCTTCAAATGTTCCTTCTTTTTCTATACAATTTCCATCTGGAGAAAAACGATGCGTTCCTGTTACAACAATCGTTCTACTTCCTAATTTAGCATAATCTTCAATCACAATATGGCTTCCTTTTGGACCAAATATCAACGCTTCATGCCCAATAAAAACTCCATCACCAATAGATAGATTAAAATTACCTATAACTTTAGCCGAAGACATTATTTCTACATTCTTGCCAACTTTTGCACCAGCCCAACGGAGCAAGCTACTTTTTAAATTATGCCCTCTTGAATCTGGTATAAACTTCCAAATCCATCGTACTAAATAAAGTTTTACTGAACTTAAATCTCCTTCCATATAATTACTACTTATTAATATTTCCACACCAACCTTTCCACACAACCATATTATGATCACTATAAGATGTTTCTGGAGAATAACATTCATATCCTTTTATTGACTTTGAATAAAAGATATAATCTATCCGCCATAACTTATATAATTGCCGAAACGTATACAGATACCCCTTTCCACAATCACGAAAACCATCCACTAGCCCTTTCTGTATTCGATGATAAGCATAAGAAGCCGGTGTATCATTAAAATCTCCACAAACTAATACAGGATAAGGAGATTCCTCAATCTCTGCACGTATCATATCTGCTTGTTCTACCCGTTTCCGATTGTTGTTATTCATTTGCAGAATCAGTTCCTTAACTGCATCTAACCTAATTTTTAAATCCTTGCCAGGTGCAATGATTCTTCCTAAATAAGCATTGACACTTGTTGTCTCCAAATGATTGTTGATGACTCGGAGATACTGATTTTTCACTTTTACATCAGCAATTAATGACATATTCCGAGAATTTTCATAATAAAGGGCTTTTACCGAATGAATCGGATAACGACTGTAAATCGTTGTCGACAAATGATCTGTACGTTTACTTATATATTTATACAGAACATAATCAAATGCATATCGAATGCTGTCCGGATGATAATACCCGTCATTGGCACTTGGCGCTTCCTGGAAACACACAATATCAGGTTGAAGCTCCTTTATATAAGCTGCAGCTCCATTCATTGTGTATTTCTTGCCCCAATAAAAGTGACTGGTATTGTAAGTAACGACAGTCAATGGGGTTCCTTCCGAGTCTGCTACTTTTTGCTGATTCCAGAAAGGCGGCTGATAAACTGCCTGTAAATAATCAGTGTGGAGCAGAATGGCAAAAAGAGAAATAAAACATCTCCATTTACTCTTTGTGAACAATTGTATGCTTCCCATCAACAGATTGGCGCCCAGTATCGGCCAAATGGCCAAAGTCAGAAGAGAAAGCCAGATACAAATTCCTTCAACATAGCGTCCTCCGATAAAACAGAGAATGGATAAGAGCACAAAAAATATCTGAAAAAAGTTATTTAAACTTTTCAAAGGTATAAAAAGACGAATTCTTAAAGTTGGAATTAATTTTCTTCCGTTAAGTCATTAATCATTTTATCAATGACAGATAATAGTTCTGGAACATTTTCTTTACTAATTCGAAAAATCTCAAGAGCATCCACATCAAAATAATGATGAACAATAATATCACGTATTCCCATCACATTTTTCCAAGGAATTTCCGGATAATTAATCAGAAACTGTTTATTGGTTATTTTGTCTAAATTCTTTAAACTTTCTCCGATAGCTGTCAATTTCATGCAAATACTATCGAGAAGAGTAACGCCAGTCTCACTTAACAAAAAATCATCAGGTGAATGAATAGCAGAAGAACGCTTTATGATTTGTATCAAAGAGTCATGAAGCAACTGCAAGATATGGAGTACTACTAGTTTATTATACATAAATACCCTCCTTTAAAATTCGGTCACGCAAAAAAGAGTCCATTTGCTTTCGCAAACGTACGATATCTACTTTACAACCTAATAGTTCTTCCAATTCACATTTAATGCCTGACAAAACAAAGAAGCCGCGTAACTCTCCCTCCACATATATATCTACATCACTATTTTCAGTCTGTTCATTACGCGCAACAGAACCAAATATACCCATCCGGGTAATACCGTAATTGCCGGCATTCCTCTGCATATATCCTCGCAGTAAAGCGATGTATTCTGTTGTTGATTTCATATGTTATA